>Ga0207710_10000098_pt1 | contig 114318 bp, 107 predicted proteins | sample KBSS24metaG_FD_184400 | JGI IMG/M metagenome (GOLD analysis project Ga0207710, IMG submission 184400) | Switchgrass rhizosphere microbial communities from Kellogg Biological Station, Michigan, USA - KBS S2-4 metaG (SPAdes) (version 2) | ecosystem: Host-associated > Plants > Roots >...
ACGTACTCCGCCGGTACATCGAAGAGCAGACCCGCCCGGGCTAGAGCACGCTCGGGCCCAGGGGCCCTCCCGCACGGGCCTTCACCCCCGGCGTGAACGCCGGAGCACTGGCCCGCAACTTGGTAGCGCCGTGACCGTCACGGGCACGCGCGACCAGACGCGGCTGACCGCCCTGGCGCCGGCGGCGACCGGCGACTGAACCGCGGCTACTTGGCCGCGGTACGCGGGCGCGGCGGTCACCGGAGACTGGTGACCGCCGCGAGGGCGGAGAGAGGCGGGCGGGTCAGGAGGCCGGCGCCGGGGCGGCCGGCTGGCCGTGGCCGTGGCCGCGGCCGTGGCCGTGGCCCAGGCTGAGCTCGGTCTGCTCGCCGGTGCGGCGCAGGTGGACCAGGCCGAGGGCCGACAGGACGAGCATCACGCCGCCGAGCGCGAAGCTGGCGATGGCGCCGATGAAGGCGATCTGGCCGAACTTCCAGAAGCCGTACGACTCCAGCAGCAGGCCGCGCAGGGTCTCACCGCGGAAGAGGGTCTGAGTCTGGGCGGCCAGCGCGGCGTTGGACGGGTCGGCCTGGGCCTTGGTGCTGACCTGGGCGTACGTCTGGCCGTTCGCGACCTCGGTCAGGTGGACCTTGATGAAGTGGTCCGCGTAGGCCTCGGCCTGCTTCCCGGTCAGCAACTGCTGGCCGGCGTAGCGGTTGAGGTAGGGCCCGACGCGCGGGTCGGCCAGGGCCGGGCTGCCCTTCGCGGGGAAGTAGATCTGCTCGGCGGCCAGTTGGTTGTGGACGTTGGAGTTGGCGAAGTGGTAACCCCACGTGAGCAGCGCGCCCGCTATGAGCAGGACGGCCGCCAGCAGTAGCCCGCCGGTGGAGACCAGCGCGTCGAAGGTCCTGCGGCGCATGACCCGTTCCTTTCCTCGTGGCCGGCTGGTGGCGCCGGCTGATGGATCTCACTGTCGCGGCGCCGGCCGTCGTCGATCAGATGCGTTCCGGCCCCGGGCCGCGAGCCGATCGGCCCTCGCCAGCGGGTCGCTCCGGCCCCGGCGGCGGCCGCTCCGACCGCGCTCGGCCCGCGGCGTCGCGGGCATAGCCCGTCCGACGGGCCCGTCCGACGGGCGAGCGACGGCCAAAGGACCCGCCGGCGGGCGACTTCCCGGCCTGCTCCCGGACCGGAGCCACGGCCGATACTCGGTTCAGCCGAAGAAAAGGACTGGGGACGCCATGCGAGCTGAAGATGTCATGACGAGGGAGGTGTACGTGGCCCAGCCCGACACCCCCCTGAAGGATGTCGCGGCATTCCTGCTCCGGCGTGGCATTCGCGGCATGCCGGTCGTCACGGAAGGCCGCCAGGTAGTCGGAATGATCACCGAGGCCGACCTCATCGCCGCCCGGGCGGTGCCCGACCCGCGCCGGCACGCGCGGCGCGATGCGCCCGCCGGTCCGCGGCCGCGGACCGCCGGGGAGGCGATGGCGACGCCCGTCGTCTCGGCCCGTCCCGACGCCGATCTGTCCGATCTGGCCCGGCTCATGCTGTCCGAGCACCTCACCCGGGTCCCGATTCTGGACGACCACGACCGCCTGGTCGGCCTCGTGAGCCGCCGTGACCTGCTCCGGCTGCTGACCCGGCCCGACTCCGACATCGCCGAGGACGTCCGCCGCGTCGTCGCGGACTGGTACGCCGGGCCGGCCCCGACCGTCACGGTCGCTGACGGCGAGGTGACGGTCTCGAACGGCGACGGACCGATCCCCACCCTGCTCACCGCGCTGATCCAGGCGGTGCCCGGGGCTGTCGCGGTCCGCCAGGCGGGGCGTCCCGAGCCCGAGGCGGCCCGGCCGTGATCCAGACCGGACCCCGGCTGGTGGACCCGGCCGCGCTCGGCGCCCTCGTCGCGCGCCATCTTGCCCACCTCGACGGCCCAGCCCACCTCGACGGCCCGGCCCACCTTGACAGCCCAGCCGACCTTGACGGCCCGGCCCGCGACCGGCCGCCGCTGGTTGTGGCGTCGGGCAACTGCGCCAGCCCGACCGCCGCCCTGCACGCGATCGACGGCGCCCTCGAGTCCTACCGGCTGTTCGTCCTCAACGCCCACGGCGACCTCCCGCGCCGGCCGGGAGTGACGCCGGTGACCCCATTCGTCGGCCCGGCGATGCGAGACGATCCGGCCCTGGAGTACCTGCCGTGCCGGCTCAGCCTGGTCCCCCGGCTGTTCGCCGGGCCCGACCGCCCGGACGTGGTCGTCCTGCACACAAGCCTGCCGGTCGCCGGCCGGGTGTCCCTGGGGACCGAGGTGAACATCCTCCCGGCCGCCGTCGAGGCGGCCCGGGCCCGGGGCGGGATCGTCGTCGCCCAGATGAACCGCCAGATGCCCTACACCTACGGCGATGCCGAGCTTTCCCTGGACACGCTCGACGCCGCCATCGCCGTCGACGTTCCCCTGGCCAGCCCACCGGTCCGCCCGCCGGACGACGTCCGGGCGACGATCGGCGAGCGGGTGGCCGCGCTCGTCGGGGACGGGGCAACCCTCCAGCTCGGGATCGGCGCGGTCCCGGACGCCACCCTGGCCGCCCTGACCGGGCGGCACGGCCTGCGGATCTGGACCGAGACGTTCTCCGACGGCGTCCTCGGCCTCGAGCGCGCCGACGCGCTCGACCCGTCCGCGCCCCTGACCACCAGCTTCGTCATCGGATCCGCCGAGCTCTACCGCTGGCTCGACCGCAACGAGCGCGTCCAGGTCCTGCGGACCGAGACCGTCAACAACCCGGCTGAGATCGCCCGCCAGCCCGCCATGACGTCCGTCAACAGCGCCCTTCAGGTCGACCTGCGCGCCCAGGCGAACGCCGCCCACGTCCACGGCCGGGTCTGGTCCGGGTTCGGCGGCCAGCCCGACTACGTCACCGGCGCCCTGCACGCGCCCGGCGGCCACGCGATCATCGCCCTGCCCAGCTGGCACGACAGGTCCGGCACCTCGACCGTGGTGCCGGTGCTCACCGAACCGACCACCAGCTTCCAGCACAGCTACGTCGTCAGCGAGCACGGCGTGGCGGCACTGTGGGGACGGACGCAGCGCCAGCAGTCCGAGGAGATCATCTCCTCGGTCGCGGACCCGCGCGCCCGCCCGGAGCTGGCCGACTACCTGCGCCGTCCACCGCGGGACGCGGTGACGGTCTGAGCCGGAGCGGGACGCGGTGACGGTCTGAGCCGGAGCGGGACTTTCGTCTCCCGGCCGCCCGTCCCAGGTCCGGCGACCCGAGGTCGTCGGCGGGAATGCGCCCGACCTACCCTCGACCTACCGTGAGTGACGAAGCCGATCCTCCCACCGACCGGAAGCTGGCCCCCCGGCCCGGCGACGAACGCGAAGGAACCACGATGGCGTCCATCACCGACACCCTGAGCCGGCAGCTCGCCGAGCAGGCCGTGGCCACGGCCCGGCTGGCTCCCTCCATCCACAACACCCAGCCCTGGCGCTGGCACTTCGACGGGCAGACCCTGAGCCTGCGGGCTGATCCCGACCGCCTGCTCGGCGTGGTCGACCCGGCCGGGCGCCAACTGCTGGTCAGCTGCGGAACCGCACTGCTGCACGCCCGCCTCGCGCTGCGCGCCCACGGGCTCGACCCGGCCGTCCGGCTTCTTCCCGAGGGCACCGGCCCCGACCGCCTCGAGATCGACCTCGCCGGCGACAGCCCGCTGGCCACAATCAGCGCCGGCGGCGGCCGCCCGGCCGACGAGGACGAGAAGGCCCTGCTGGCCGCCGTCGAGCTCCGCCACACCGACCGGCGCCCGTTCGACCGCCGCCCGCTGGAGCCGGCTGTCCTGGCCGACCTGCGCCGGGCCGCCGAGGCCGAAGGCGCCTGGCTGATGCCGCTTGAGAGCACCGAGGCCCGCATCGACGCCGCCGTCCTCACCGCCCGCGCCGACTGGGCCGAGCATCTCGACCCCGCCTACCAGGCCGAGCTGGCCGCGTGGAGCCGGCCCGCCACCGGTCCGGGCAGCACCGCGGCCGACGGCATCCCCCGCCACGCCGTCGTCGCCCACGACCCGGGCCGCCCCAGCGACTTCCCGCTGCGCGACTTCGACACCCTGGACGCCCCCGGCCTGCGCGCCGACGCGGGCGGCGCCGACGGGCCGCCGGCCGGTGGGCCGCCCGCCGCCGAGCGGCCCGCCGTCGTCATCCTCGGCACCGACTCCGACCGGCCGGTCGACCAACTCGCCGCCGGGCAGGCCCTGGCCCGGGTGCTGCTCACGGTCACCGCCCGGGGCGCCGCCGCCTCCCCGCTGGGCCAGCCGGTCGACATCGACGCCGACCGCATCCTGCTCCGCCAGCTGATGAACATCCCCGGCCACGTCCAGATGATCCTGCGCGTCGGCTACCCGGCCGCGGGCGCCGCCCCGCTGCGGCCCACCCCGCGCCGGCCGCTCTCGGAGATCCTCACGGTCGACTGACCGGAGGCGTCCCACCCAGCTGGCCGGCGGATGCCCCGTCAGCGGATGACGGCTACCGGGCAGGGCGCGTACATCACGCACTGCGAGCTGATCGAGCCGAGCAGCAGGCCGTCGAAGCCACCGCCGCCGCGAGCGCCGACAACGAGGAGCTGCGCGCTCGCGGCGGCCTGGATCAGCTGGTCGGCGACATGCCCGAACCGGACGTCGCTGGTCGTCTCCAGGGTGGGCCGGCCGTCGATCTCGGCCCGCACCGCCGTCAGGTTCAGGACCGCCGCCGGCGAACCGCTGGCCTGATCCGGCGAAACGTGGACGATCCGCAGCGGCGCCCGCCGCTGCGTCGCCTCCGCGACCGCCCAGCGCAGGGCGTCGATCGAGGCGCTGGACCCGTCGATCCCGACCACGATCTCCGGGGGCGGCCCCGGGCGGTCGACGTCCGCCCCGTCGCCCGACGGCGACGGGTGCACGACCACGACGGGCACCGTCGCCCGGTGGGTGCAGGCCAGGCTGACCGACCCGGCCAGCGTCCGCCTGCCCGAGGTCATCCCCTTCGCGCCCAGAACGAGCATCTCGGCGTCCGCCGCCGCCGCGAGCAGGGTGGACACGGGCGGACCGAACATCGCGCGCTCGTCGATCCGGGCGACCGGCATGTCGGCGCGCACCTTCTCCACGACGCGTTCAAGCATCCGCTCGGCCACCCAGCGGGGGTGCTCGGGCGAGGTCGGGGGCGGCGGGCGTGACTCCGAACGGGGCGGCCCGGCGGACGCCCACACCAGCACGGCCCGGACACAGACGTCACGGGCCAGTCCTTCGGCTGCCGCCCAGCGCAGCGCGCGTTCGGAGTCCTCCGAGCCGTCGACGCCGACGACGATGTCGGGCATGGAAGCCTCCCTTCTCGCTTCCTCGCGTCTCGCGGCGGGACCGGCCGGCCGGTCTCACGCTCCCACTAACCTGGAATCTCCGCGATCGGAGGCTTGTTCACGGGCCGACCGTCACCGTCCGGAGGGACGGTCGGCCCGCGGGGCGGGCGAAACGGCTGACGGCCGCTCGCCGCCGCTGTCAGTCCAGCCCGCCGAGGCGGCGCAGCTCGGTCTGGAAGGTCCGCCGGTGCCCGGTCTCGTCGGCGGTGTACTCCCGGAAATCGGCGGCCGCGCTCGTCGCGCCGGCCCGCGCCGCCGCCTTCGCGTAACCGGAGTACATCGCGATGGCCTCGGTCTCGCCGGCTATGGACGCTCGCAGGTTCGCTCTTACCCCGTTGACGTAGCCGGCCAGGTTCAACAGGGTCGGAATCGTCTCCGCCTGTTCCTGGGCGCCGAGGCCGGTGAGCAGCAGAGCGAGGTCAGGCCGCCCGGTGCTGACGGCCGTCATCGCGGCCTGGCTGTAGCCCACCCGCAGCCAGGCGGCGGCCTGGAAGGCCGAGTCCGAGGGATTTGTCAGCGCCTCGTAGAAAGCCCCGCTGTAGCGCGGACGCGGGGTGACCACAAGCGGGATGACCTGCCCCGGCTTGACGACCGGCATCGGGCCGTTACCCGCCAGGGCGGACTGGGCCTGGCCGAGCAGCGCGGCGTTGTCGGCCTCCCGCGCCGCGACGGCTCGCAGCGTGTCGCGCGCGGCGGCGGTGGGCGCGGTCGCGGCCCGGGCCTGGTCGGCCGCGGCGGCCTGGAGGGCTAGGGCCCGGAGGATCGCCAGATTCGGCGCGTTTTCCGAGCTGTAGTAGTTCAGGGCGTCCACCTCGGACCGCCAGTGGTCGTTGTACTCGACGTTGGCTACCGTGCGCCAGACCGTCGCCAGGCGACTGTCGGGGCTGACCGCCGCATAGGCGTTGTACTGCTGGTAGGCGGTCGCCTCCGTCCTGGCGGCCGCCAGCCGGGCCCGTTCGGCGACACCGGTACGCGCCGGGGTAGGCGCCGGGATAGGCGCCGGGATCGCGGACGTTGTCGGGAAATGACCTGGCGGCCCGTCCGCCAGTGCCCCGTTAACGGGTAGCGCGACCGCGGCGGCGGTCGCCACGGTGAGGAGCGCATATCGCATTCGCACAGTTACCCCCCGACTGGCCAGCCACGTAATCGCGGTGGCGGAAAGGATCCGCGGCTTCACCGGATCCGACTGGCCTGTACCCGCGCTGGGACGGCGGTACCGGGCGACGCACCGCGCCGGAGGGTTTCACTTTTCCTGGCGATATGCGCGCGAGAAAACGTCGACGGCGGAACCTGCTCGGCGGCGGAACCTGCCCGCGGCCGGTGGCTCGCGGGGTGCCGAACGGGACCGCGAGGAAAGGACCGGACCTTACGCGCGGCCGGCCGGTTCCTTCGTCCTCGCCACCGGGTGCCGAACGGCCCGTTCACCCACCGGCTCACAGGCGTACACCCGGACTTGGGATTTCGATCCAGCGAGTTCGGCCCCTGTGGAGGAAAGCGTGACATCGGTCAGTGGCCTGCCGGCCTTCGTCGCCGAGATCCGCGGTGACGCGGACCTTCCGTCCGACCACGCGGGCGCGGCGGTGCTCCCGCTCAAGACCTGCCTGCGGCTGATCGCCCAAGAGGCGGTCGGCCGGCTGGCCTTCCTGTCCAACGGGGAGATCGTGGTCCTGCCGGTCGCCTTCACGGCTACCGGAAGCTCGGTCTGCTTCCGCTCGACGGTCGGGTCGAAGGTCGCGGCCGCCGTCGATCGCGAGTCCGTGACCTTCGAGGTCGACCACTACGATCAGGCGTCCCGCTCCGGCTGGAGCGTCCTGCTCACCGGGATCGCCCGCCCGGTGACCGACGAGGCATTCCTCGACGAGCTGGAGCAACGCGGCCTCGCGCGCTGGCTCGACACCGCGGGCGGGACGTACTGGATCGAGATCCAGCCCCACACCGTGACCGGGCGCGCGGTCCTACCCTCGTCGCCCGCGCCGCCGCGCTAGCCCGGCGGGGCCGGGCCAGGCGATCGTCGCCCGGCGTGGCGATCGCCCGGGCCGCTGGTCTCTCCCACCGTCACCTCACGAAGCCAGGTGATCAATGAGGAATCGCAGGACACGGATGTGCTTGTCGGTCTCGAGCAGCATGACGTCGACCAGCAGGGCCCACAACGTCGTGTCGGCGAACGGCTTCAGCTCCTTGCGCAGCTTCTTCAGCTCGCTGTGATCGCGACGCTCCGCGTCGAGCAGCTTGCGCGTCGCCGCCACCAGCTCCTCGCCGACCGCGCGTGACGGAAGCCCCGGTACCGCCGACTCCGGCTTATCACGGCTCCAGTTCCACGCAATCGAGTTGGCCATCTCGGCCATTACACGGTGGTGCCGGCGCTCGTCCTCGACGATCTGCCGGATCAGGTAGGTGACGGCCGGCGCCTGCGCGCTCGCGGCCAGGCGCTCATATGCCTCGAGCAGGTCGCGCTCGCCCTCGTCGTGAGCGGCCAGGAGATCCACCAGCTGGTATTCCCACTCGGCCGCCCGCACTTCGTCCAGACCTTTTCGCGCACTTTCGAATGTCGTCGTCATGACGCAAGCGTCCCGCTTTGCGGCGGTTGCATCGAGGGCGTTAGGTCCCGCGACGACCTTCCATCAGGACCGCCGGAGCGGGAGGAACCTGCCGCCGTCGCCGGCTCTCGTCGCGCAACGGTGAAGCAATCCGCCAGCCTTGAAGCCAGCCCTGAGGGAGCGGCCACCGGCCAGGCCCTTACAGCGCGGTGGGCCAGGAGGTGAGGCGGCGCATCAGCGCGGCCTTCTTGCGCTGATGGTCACCCATCCTGGTCAGGACGTCGTCGAGGAGAGCGACCGCGTCGGCGATGTAAGGCCCCTTATTGAGCATCACGCACTCAGCCCGACCGGACACGGCGGCGTCGGTGATCTCGGACCGGGTCGGCCTTCCGGTGCGCGCGAGCTGGTCGAGCACCTGCGTCGCCCAGATCACGGGAACGCGAGCGGCCTCGCACAGCCAGAGGATCTCCTCCTGCAGCTCGGCCAGGCGCTGGTAGCCGCACTCCACCGCCAGATCGCCCCGCGCGATCATCACGCCGATCCGGCGACCGCGCATCGCCGTCATCAGCAGGAGCGGAAGGTGCTCGAACGCCCGCATGGTCTCGATCTTCAGGATGACGCCGATATCATCGCGTTCGGCCGCGGTCAGCAACGCCTGAAGGCGCGCGACGTCGCGGCGGCGTTGGACGAACGACATCGCCACGATGTCCGCGTGGGCGGCGACAAAGGCCAGATCCCGCTCGTCCTTGGCGGTCATCGCCGGGATCGGGAGCACGCTGTCCGGAAGGTTGATGCTCTTGCCGGCCCGCAGCCTGGCCCCGGCGCTTCTGGCGTCGGTGACGCGCAGCCGCACCTCGTCCGGACTGACGCCGGTGACTATCCCGCCGATCTTCCCGTCGTCGAACCACACCCGATGTCCGACCCGGACGTGGCCGAAGACCTCGGGCAGCGTGCAGCCGATCCGGGGCGCTTCGTCCGCGGCCGGGTCCGCCGGGGCCAGGTCGCGGGTGAGCGTCAGACCGTCGCCTTCGCGCAGCGTCAGGAACTGCTCGAGCGCGGGCAGCTTGCCGACGCGAGCCCGCTCGCCCCGCTCGGTGCCGCCCCTTTCGACCCGTAGGGACGTCCCGGGAGTCAGGTAGGTCGTCTCGTCCGTCTCCACCCGCGCACCCGCCGGCGCCACCCGGGTGACGCGTAGCCGCCGCCGGGCTGCGCGGGCGTCGCGCAGGCTGACCCGATCGCCTTCGCGCAGCGCGGCGAGGAAGGAACCGGGAACCGGCACGGTAAGGACGTCCAAGCCTCCCGGGGCTGGAGTGACGCCGTGCGCGACCGCCGGGTCCGGGGGCGCCGGCTCGTCCTCGTCGACCATCCAGGCGGCGGCCGGCCTGGTCACCCGGCCGAGGGCGTCCCGGGATGGCCGCAACCGGGCCACCCGTGGACCGTCCGCGATCGGGCCGGTCCGAGCCTTGGGCCCAGCCAGGTCCATGGCGACCAGGCAGGGCCGGCCGACCTGCTGAGCCGCCCGCCGGACGTTGGTGATCATACGGGACCAGGTCGGCGGCTCGTCGTGGGCGCAGTTGATCCGGGCGCAGTCCATGCCCCGCTCCACCAGCGAGCGGACCATCGGGTAGTCGTCGGCAGCGATCCCCGGCAGCGTCACCATGATCCGTGTCTCGCGTCCTGCGCGGGCCAGCTTCCAGGTCCGTTTCCGGACTGGTCTGGGTGGTCATGAAGCCGCCTCCTCGGGGCAGTCCCGGCCACCCGGCTGGCGTCCCCCGGCGTCGGCCGCGAAGCGGAGACGATGCTGCTCAGCCCGGGTCCGCCGACCGCGGCCTGGCCCGGCGCGGGACACGATTCGTCTCATCTGCGCCCTACACCGCAATCCTCCCCCCGGGCGGCGCCGGCCTGACGGTGCCGAATGGCCCGCCGGACGATGCCGATGTGAGCCCGCGCAGCGTCACCCGCGCCTCTGTCCGGCCCCGCGCGCAACCGGCGCGCGGATGACGGGCGCGCCATCAGGGGTCGGGCAAGGGTGACAGCTCCTCCGTCGCCGACCCCTCACGGCCCAGCGCCTCGGGACCGACGACTCCGGACCAGTGGGGAGCAGTACGCCTATTGTTCATTCCAATAGCTGTCATATCGGTTTTCCGGACAGCGGATTGGCGGGTGCGCGATGCAGCGACTGCTGATACTGGGTGGCGGGACCGCGGGCACGATGGCGGCGAACAGGCTGCGACGGGAACTGCACCGGGACGAGTGGCGGATCACGGTGGTCGACCAGAGCGACCAGCACATCTACCAGCCGGGTCTGCTGCTCATCCCGTTCGGAACCTGCGCGCCCCATGATGTGGCCCGTCCCCGCCGACAGACTCTGCGCGACGGAGTGGAACTGATCCCGGCCCGGATCGAGCGGGTGGACGCCGAGGAAAACAATGTGCTGCTGGTGGACGGCCGCCGACTGCCGTACGACTATCTGGTCATCGCCACCGGGACGCACACCAGGCCCGACCAGACGCCCGGAATGCTCGGCCCCGGATGGCACCGGAGCATCCACGAGTTCTACACGGAGAGCGGCGCCGTCGCGCTGGCCGACGCGTTGAAGGACTTCGACGGCGGCCGACTGGTGGTACATATTGTCGATATGCCGATCAAATTCCCGGTCGCGCCGCTCGAGTTCGCTTTCCTGGCCGACGCGTACTTCCGTCAGCGCGGGCTGCGCGACAGCGTCGAGATCGTCTTCGCCACGCCGCTGCCGGGTGCCTTCACCCAGCCGATCGCGTCTGCCCGGCTGGGAGCGATGCTGACCGACCGCGAGATCACCCTGGAAAGCGACTTCCGGGTCGAGCGGATCGACCCGCGAGCGAAGAACCTGGTCTCCCACGACGACCGGAAGATCCCGTTCGACCTGCTGGTGACCGTGCCGCTGAACATGGGGGCCGACTACGTCGCCGCCTCCGGCCTCGGCAACGAGCGCAACTACGTTCCGGTGGACCGGCACACATTTCTGTCCACGGCCTACGACAACATCTTCGCGATCGGCGACGCGGCCGACCTGCCCACGTCCAAGGCGGGATCCGTCGCGCACTACTCGGTCGAGGTGTTCGTCCGGAACTTCCCGCGGTACGCCGCTGGAAAGCCGATGACGGAGAAGTTCGACGGGCACGCCAGCTGCTTCATCGAGTCCGGCGGCGGCAAGGGCCTGCTCATCGATTTCAACTACGACACCGAGCCGCTGCCCGGCCACTACCCGCTGCCCGCCGTAGGCCCCTTCGGCCTGCTTGCGGAGAACACCCGCAACCACTGGGGCAAGCTCGCGTTCCGCGCGGCCTACTGGCACCTGCTGCTGCCCGGACGCCCCCTTCCCCTGCCGGCCCACATGCCCAGGGCCGGCAAGCACGAGGTTCCTCAGGAGTGACGGTACTTTTATAGAAGTGATGATACTTTTATGCCGTAGACATGCCTCCACTCGCCACGGCCAGCGGGCTACAACCACGCACCAGTGTTCATTGCGCATTCACGCCGTCCGCGACCTGACCGTCTACGGGCCGCCCTGACGCGAAGGCCGGCGGCGTGTCCCGGCCGGAGGCCGGGACGGGGTGACGGGCATCAGGCGGAACAGGGCCGGGGTCCGCGCGAGGCCCGGCTCCGGTTCCGCCGGCTGGCGAATCCCGGCCAGGGCTTCGACGAGGTCGGTGGTGGTGAGGACGCCGGCGAGCTGGCCGCCGCCGTCGACGACGCAGACGGCCTCGAGCCGGCCAGCCGCCATCTGGACGGCGGCCGAGCGCACCGTCGCGTCGAGCTGGACGCGGGGAGGCCGGCCGCCGACCACCTCGGCGACGGAGTGAAGCCGCCGGCGCGGAGCTCCCACCGGCCATTCCCGCGCGAGCGTCCGGTCGTCCAGCATTCCCACAAGCCGCGGGCCATCCATCACCGGCAGGTGGTGGACGCCGGCCCGGGTCATGATTTCCCAGGCGAGCAGGACGTCGTCCTCGGTGTCGACGACCATGATGTCGGTGCTCATGATCTGGCGGACGGGCAGGTCCGCGAGACCGCCCGCGGGCGAGCCGTCCGAAGCCTGGCCGGTGGCCAGGCCGCGACCGTTCTGATGGTCGGACATGGGTTCCTCCAGGGTGGGCGCGGGGCCGGACGCCCGGTCGCTACCGGTCGCGGGCGGCCGCGTGGCGGGCGGCCCGATAACCGAAGACGATCGCCGCGCCGACGGCGGAGCCAGGGCCGGGATCGGCGGGGCCCATGACGGACGCGGCGATGTTGCCGGCGGCGTACAGCCCGGTGATGGGCTGCCCGTCGAGGTCGAGGACCCGGCCGTCGGTGTCGGTGAGCAGGCCGCCCTTGGTGCCGCGGTCTCCGGGGACCATCAGGAACGCGGAGTACGGCGCCTTCTCCAGCGGGCCGAGGTTGGGGTTGGGACCCACCAGGGGATCGCCGTAGTAGTTGTCCGAGACATTGTTCCCCCGGCCGAAGTCGCGGTCGACCCCCGCGCGGGCGAACGCGTTGAAGCGGGCTACCGTCGCCCGCAGCCGCGCCGGGTCGACCTCGATGGCGATCGCGAGATCTTCGACGGTGCCGGCGCTGTGCGCCAGCCCGGCCGCGCGCAATCTGCCCTCCCCGCCGCTGGTCGCCGAGTTGCGGTACCGGTGGTGGTGGCGGGCATCCGTGACGAGCCAGCTCGGGTTCGCGTTCCGGTCGGCCAGCATGGCGCGCCCGACGTCGACGGAGCTGGCGGACTCGTTCACGAAGCGGGAACCGTCCGCGTCGACCATGATGCTGAAGGGCAGGGAGCGCTCGAACACGCTGAAGGCGTATCCGTCCGGCAGGGCGAGCGACGCGCCCCACCAGGCGTCCTCCATCAACGTCAGTCGCGCGCCGATGTCCTCGGCCAGAGCGATCACGTCGCCCGTGTCGCCGTCGGCCGCCGAGCTGTAGCCGGGAATGCCGTGGTACTTCAGCCGCCAGCTGGTGTTGCGGGCGAATCCGCCGGCGGCCAGCACGATGCCGCGGCGAACCCGGACCCGGATCAGCCTGCCGTCCGGCCCGGCCAGGATCGCGCCGGTGACCGCCCGCCGGTCGCGGTCAAGCTCGAAGCCGCGCAGAGGGGTGCTCAACAACACCTCGGTGCACTGGCTCAAGACGATGGTCATCAGGCTGGCGCTCAGCGCGGCGCCCCCGCTGACCAGGTGCCGGCCGCGGGCGAGGTCCCAGGCTGTTCGGCCCAGGACGCGCGCGCCGCGGACCAGCTCGTCCCGGTTGGCGGCGGCTCGGGCGATCAGCCGGACGTCGTCGGCCCGGACCGGGAGCGGAAACACCGCGTCGAGCCGGCCGTTGCTCGCCCACGGCCCCAGGTCTCGCGGGTCGAAGGGCCGTACCTCGACCGCGCGGCCGGTCATTCCGCCGACCCGGTCCGGGTAGAAGTCCGGATGGTCTCGGTTCAGGGTCCAGCGGACACCCAGATCGGCGAGAAAGGTGAACGCCTCGGGCGCGGTCAGCACGAAGGCGCGGCGGCGTTCCGGTGAACTGGCCGACCCCGCGTCACCGACAACCGCGGCCAGATAGGCCAGCGCCTTTTCCGGCGAGTCACCTTTCGGCGAGTCACCTTTCGGTGGGCCAGCTGCCGGTGGGCCAGCTGCCGGTGAGCCGTCTTTCGGTGGGCCGTCCCGGCCGGCCTGGCGGCTGAGCGGATTGGTCGGCAGCCAGGCCTCGCCACCGCCGCCCGCCGTCGAGCCGCCCCATTCGGGCATGCTTTCCACGACCAGGGTCCGGCTTCCCCAAGCGGCGGCGGTTATCGCGGCCGTAAGCCCCGCCGCGCCGGTCCCGACCACGAGGACATCGACGTCACGGTCCCAGGTGTTGTTCACAGCTCCCCCTTTTCCGGCTCGCCGTGGATGACCACGGTGGGGCACGGGGCGTGATGAACGCACTGCTGGGCGGTGGAGCCGACCAGCAGTTGGGCGAATCCGCCCTGGCCCCGGGCACCCACCACGAGAAGCTGGGCGTTCGCGGCCGCTTCGATCAGGCCGTGACCGGCGCCGCCGGTGGTCAGGACGGGCTCGATCTTCCCCCGCTCGTCGCCACCGAAGGCCGTTTCGATGCTGGTGTCCAGCACGGCCTGGGCCACCTCTCGCAGCGCGGAGAACGCCAGGCTCGTGTAGAAACCGACAGCCAGCGGCGGCGCCGGCTGCCAGGCGTGGACGACCCGCAGCGCGACATCGCGCCGGCGGGCGTAGCCCTCGGCCCAGCGCAGCGCCTCGATCGAGGCCGGGGAACCGTCCACGCCGACGACGACCGGCCCGTCGGACCGGCCCAGCTTGTCCGCCTGGATCACGGCCACGGGCACGCTCGCCCGGTGCAGGCACTCGGCCGTCACCGAGCCGCTCAGGAGGTGCCGCATCCGGGCCGAGCCGTGCCGGCCCAGGACGAGCAGGCCGGCCGGTCCGCTCGCCGCCAGCAGCACTGTGGCCGGGTCCCCGGCCGTGACCCGTTCCTCGACATCCACCCGCCCCCCGCTGCCGGCGCACCCGGCGGCGGCGTCGGCGAGCAGTTCCCGCGCCGCGACCTCCAGGTCACCCGCGGTGGAAGCGGCCGCCCGCTCGCGCACTCTCGGCGGGCAGTGGTCGGCCGACCAGACAAGATGAGCCGCGGTGAGTACCCCCTCGGTCCGGGCGTAGTGCGTCGCCCACCGCAGGGCCGCCAGCGCGTCAGCCGACCCGTCGAATCCCACCACAACGCCTGCCATCAGAACTCCTCGGTCGAATCGTCCGCACGGGCAGGATTCCCGGCGGATATCCCGCCGGCCCGGCCGAAAAGCCGCGCCGAAAGGGTCCGTCGGTCCCGTGTTCAGGGACCCCTTGTCACTGGGCATCCCGGTTCGGACGGGTCGGGCCCAGCTCAGGCGGCCGGGACGGAGGCACGGAAGCTGACCGGGACGGCCGTAAGCCGAGTGACCGATCCGTCCGCCGCCGAACGCTCCTGGAAGACCAGCCAGCCGGAGCCGGAGCGGGCACTGAACGTGATCGATCCGGTGAACGGCCGGAGCACGTCGCCGCCGCCCATGACCACGCCCGTTCCGACGGCGGTCCCGCCGCCGCCGGCGCCGGCCCGGACCACCTGGACGTTCACGGTCCCCTCGAAGGCGAGCGCGCTGCCCCGGACCGCGGCCGGCGAGGAGACCGCCGCGCCGGGAGCCGGGACGGCGACCCGGATCGTCGCCGTGCTCGCCCCGGTGACCGCCCACGAACCGGCGGTGGTCCGCCGCAGCGTGACGGTCGTGGTCGGGCCGGTGCCCGCCGCCGTGCCCGGGCCGGCGGCCGGCCGGAAGGCCACCGCGGCCCTGACGGGCCGGGCCCCGGCGGTCCGGACCACGCTGGTGCCGGGATCGGTCATGCCGCCGATGCCGACCAGGAAGGCCCGGGCCACGGTCACGGCCGCGCGGTTGCCGGTCCCGTACCCCGCCGGTGGCTCGCGCTGGAGCCAGGCGTAGAACGCGTCCACGTCGTGGTTGAACGAGTAGACGGCCAGGTGGATCGACGGGAACTGGGTGAGGGTCGCGTCGAGTTCGGCCAGCAGGGCCTGTGAGCCGTAGCTCGAGCTGGCCCCCGGCAGGCTCGCGCGGAAGTCGCTGAAGTCGACCAGCGCCACCCCGTCGGCGACGGTGATCCCGCGCAGCGTGCCCGCCGTCGTCGCGGCGAAGCCAGACGTGTAGCCGGCCGCCCGTTCGGCCGCGGTCGGGCCGGCCAGCAGCTGGGACACGGCGGCGGTCGCCGGCTGGGTGGTGCGCGCGACGGTCCGTCGCACCGGTGCGACGGTGGCGGGATCACCCAGCGAGCCACGGTGGAAGTACACCGTGACGGGCATGGTCGCCGGGGTCTGGGTGCCGGCGGTGGAACCGGATGACGGCCCGGTCGACGACGGCCCGGCCGTTGCTCCCGGGCTCGCCGGCGTCGTTCCCGGCGCCGCGGCGGGTGGGCTGGTGGGCGCGGAGGACACCGTCGCGCCGGGCTCGGAGCCCCCTCGGCCCAGGGACCAGGTCAGTGCGGCGGCCAGGCCGGCGAGCACGACCGCGACCGTCAGAATTACAGTGATCTTCTGTCTTCTTGAGGAATGCATGACGACCTCCAGCTGGTCCCCGCCGGCGCACGGCGGGCTGACACCTCCGGCGATACATTCCCGCCCGGAATTCCCGCGACATGACCGGAAAGGCGGGTCGATGACAGGACGATCATCCCGTACGTAGGTATCCAACCGCCCGCGACAAGAGGCGCGACGGCCCTTCAGACCGGCGGCGGCGCGCATTCCCGGGAAAGCCGGGGCGCGGCGAGTCGACCGACAGTCCCGCTCAAACGCCACGTTCGGCACTGACCAGGCCCGCCCCACCGGCCGAGACTGGGTCCTGGCACCCAGAAAGGCCGTGCACGCAGGAAGCGGCGGGCACGCCCAAGCCGTGCGAGGGAGGCGATGAGCATGACCGTCATCACGCGCCCGCGCCCAGCGGCGAACGGATCCACCGGCGCCGCCGCGGCGATCGACGCGGAACCGGTCACCACTGTCGATTTGACGAAGATCCTGCTGACCGGGGAGGTCCTCCTCGCGGCCACCGCGGTCATCACGCGCGCGATCCGCCGGCCGGCCGAGCCGTCGGCGCCGCGAGCCGACATCCACATGGGCCCCGGCGGATGGGTGAGCATGCGCGGTGGGGCCACCATCATCAGATCACCTCAGCGATCCGGCCGGCGGTCCGGCCGGCGGACGGACCGGGTGGCGCGGGCGTCGGCGTCGTCTGGGCGGCGGCCCTGGTGGGCGGTCCTGCTCGGGGCCCGGCCCGCGGTGGCTGGGAGGCCGTCCGGCAGTCGGTGCGGCCATCGCGGCCGTCCCGGCCGTCGCGAAAGGTCACGGTGAGTTCCATGAGCCTCCTGGGCGCGAAGCGCTCCCCCCAGTCGCCCCCGGCGCAGAGCCGTCCACGTGCATCCGCCGCTCGGGATGTCGCGCCGACGGCGGTCCTGCCACCGATCGACGCGGCCGCCCGGGCCTGCTGCTGCCCGAGCGAGCCGGTGGCACAGGCCCTCGTTCCCGGGCACGACGGCTGCCCCGAGCAGGAGATCCTGCTGTGCGCCCACCACCTGAGGGGCGCGGCGGCCCGGCTCGCCGCGCTCGGCGTGCCCGCCTACGACCGGTCCGGGCGACTCATCGACCGCCCGGCCCAGACATTCGCGGCGACGCACTGACCGCAACCCGGGACGTCTGGCCCGGCGGCGTCAGGACGCCCGGCCTCCGGACGGGCGCTTAAGCGCTCTCGAACGCCGCTGGCCGCCCCGCCAGTCTCAAGGCACACCGGAGAGGAATCCGATCGGGAGGTAGGCCATGAGCACAATCGTGGTGGGCGTTGACGGCTCACCCGACTCCGACGAAGCGCTGCGCTGGGCGGTACGCGAGGCCAGCGTCCGGATGTCGACCGTCACCGCGGTCATGTCGTACGCACCGCACTCGTGCCCGACCCCGGTCGTGACCGATGGCCAGCGGCCGGGCGTGCGCGGGGTGGCGGCGGCTGCCCAGCACGCCCTGGAGGCGGCCGTCCAGCGCACGCGGGACCCCCGCTGGCCGGTCCCGGTGGTCGAGCGCCTGGTCGAGGACTACGCCGAGAACGCGCTGCTGGACGCGGCGAAGAGCGCCGACCTGCTCGTCGTCGGCCTGCACGGTCAGAGCCGCCGGCGTCGGTTCGTGATGGGCTCTGTCTCGGCCAGCTGCCTGCACCAGGCGCCCGTGCCGGTTGTGGTGACCCGGGCTGCCGGCCGGCCGGCCGCCGACGCGGCCCCAGCCGCCGACGCGAGCCCAGCCGCCGACGCGAGCCCAGCCGCCGAGGCGGGCCTGATCGTCGCCGGAGTCGACGGCTCACCCGCGTCCATCCAGGCCCTGCGCTGGGCCGCCGACGAGGCCCGCGCCCGCGGCGCGGTGCTGCGGGTCGTCCACGCCTGGACTCCGACTCCCATGGTCTATCCGGGTGTCTACGCGGGGATGGACCTCGACACACTGGAGAAGGTCGCCCGAGGCGTGCTGGACGACAGCCTCCAGGCCGGAATCGGCGCTCCCGACGGCCTGACGGTCGACGACCGCCTGCTCTCGGCGCCGCCGGCCCGAGCGCTCCTGGCCGCCGCCCTGGGCGCCGACCTCCTGGTGGTGGGATCGCGAGGCCGCGGCGGTTTCACCGAGCTGCTGCTCGGATCCGTCTCCCACCAGTGCGTCCACCATGCTCCCTGCCCGGTCGCCGTTGTCCGAACGCCCTGAGGATCACGAGCGCCGGTCGGGGCGGCGAGTTGCGCGGGGGCGGGAGGGGCCCCGCGCAACTCGCCTTCCCCCCTCCCCCTCGCTCTTCGCCCGGCACGCCGCCCCGCCAGGATTGCCGCGGCGGGGCGAGCCCGCCCGGGCTCGCTGTCAGCCGGCCTCCGGTCTCGGCCCGCGGATGGGCATACCGTGCGCGCGGGCGAACGGCCCGAGATCCGGCTCTCCCCACCGCTTCACCATCAGCGTGAAACGTTCCGCCTTGTCCGGCCCGAAGCGACGGACGCTCGCCTCGTACGCGGCGGAGGTGACGAAGCGCGGCGGCGTGGACTTGCTGTGGAACTTGTCCGCGTACATGACAAGCTCTTCTTCCGTGCTCTCCGCCAGGTAGTCCGCCGGTGGAATCGGCAGGCCCTGGGCCTGGACGTCGGCACGGCTCAGTCCCACACCGGTGTGGCAGGAGCAGAAGCGGCAGAGCAGGTCCGGGAATCCCAGGTCCCGAAGAACATCGCGGCCGAGAACCCCGTGCCGAATGTAGTTCTGATAGTCGAGGACGCCGGTCGAGTCGTACAGCTGGTAGACGCCGAGGTCGTGCAGCAGCGCCCCGGCGCGGACGAGCTCGATGTCGACGTCGAGACCGTCGGGCTGCCTGGCCGCTATGTGCTCGGCCAGGGCGCAGACTATCTGGCAGTGTGTGTAGACGAGGTCGAACGCCGCCCGCGTGGGCGCGTATTTCTCGTGCAGGGCTCGGATACGCGCGTCGGTGGGAATCCCGCCGTTCCTGCCCGCCCCGCTTCTGCCCGCCCTGGGCCGGCCGGTCACCGGCGATCCGGCGGCCGCGGGATGGCTGGGCCGGCCTGGTAGCTCGGCTCAACCGGCCGGCGGCCCTCCCTCATACCGCCATTCTCCCGCGGGCCGGGGCCGGCCGGCCAGTAGTTCCAGGCCGCGCCACGCCAGCGGCTGTCGAGCTGAGCCGAGCAGCTAGACTTCCCACCGGTGAACGAGGGACAGCCGGGGAGCGGCTGATGGACGCCCGGGCCCGTTCCGGCACGGGCCCAGGCGCGGGCCCCGGCACGCGCCTGGGGGTCGACGTCGGCGGCACGTTCACCGATCTGGTGACGGTGGACGGCGACGGAACGCTTCGCTTCGCGAAGGTGCCGTCGGTGCCGGCCCGCCAGTCTGACGGGGTGCTGAACGCCGTCGCCCGCTCGGGCGTCCGGCCCCAGGACGTGGCCCGGTTCGCGCACGGCACGACCGTCGCCACCAACACACTGCTCGAGCGCGACGGCGCCCGCACGGCGCTGGTCACGACGGCCGGGTTCCGCGACGTCCTGGAGATCGGCCGGCAGAACCGGCCGGCGCTGTACGACCTGGCCCAGCGCCGCCCGCCGCCGCTCGTCCCGCGGGAGCTGCGCTTCACCCTCGCCGAGCGGATGGGCTCGCGCGGGGTCGTCACACCGCTGGATGAGGACGAGGTCGCCCGACTGGCCGAGACGCTGGGTGGGATCGACGGCCTCGAGGCGGTCGCCGTCTGCCTGCTGTTCAGCTTCCTCCACCCGGAGCATGAGCGGCGAGTCGGCCAGGTCCTCCGGGCGGCCCTGCCCAGGCTGACGATCGTGCTCTCCAGCGACGTGCTGCCGAAGTTCCGCGAGTACGAGCGGTTCGCCACCACCGCGGCCAGCGCCTATCTGACGCCCCGCCTCGCCTCCTACCTGCGGGCCCTGGCCGGCAAGGCGCGCGAGTCCGGCCTCCCCGCGCCGGGGATCATGCTGTCGTCCGGCGGCGTGGTGCCGATCGAGCGAGCCGTTGAGGCGGCCGCCGCCTGCGTCCTGTCCGGGCCGGCGGGCGGCGTCGTGGGCGCGGCCTACATCGCCGCGCGCTCCGGCGAGAACAACCTCATCACCTTCGACATGGGCGGGACGTCGACGGACGTGGCCACCGTCATCGACGGGGCGGTCCAGATCACCCACGAGGCGACGGTCGGCGGGGTGCCGGTGCAGCTGCCGTCGGTCGACGTCCACTCGGTCAGCTCCGGCGGCGGGTCGATCGCCTGGGTGGACGACGGCGGGGCGCTGCGCGTCGGGCCACGCTCGGCCGGCGCGGTGCCCGGGCCGGCCGCCTACGACCGAGGAGGGACCGAACCGACGGTGACCGATGCCGATCTCTACCTCGGCTACCTGGCCGACGGCGCCACCCTCGGCGGCGAGGTGGCGCTGAACCGGTCCCGGGCCGAGACGGCGCTGAGTTCGCTGGCCAGCCGGCTGGGGCTCGGGGTGGCGGCGATGGCGGCGGGCGTCGTCGACGTCGCGAATGCCGACATGGCGCGGGCGCTGCGGGTGGTGACGGTCGAGCGGGGTCTCGACCCGCGCGAGTTCGCGCTCGTCGCCTTCGGCGGCGCGGGCGGGATGCACGCCTGCGCGCTGGCCGAGGAGCTCGGCTGCCGGCGAGTCCTGGTCCCGGCCGCCTGCGGCGTGCTGTCCGCGCTGGGCCTGGCGCTGGGCGAGCAGCGGCGCGACTACCTGGTCTCGGCCTTCCTCGACGCCGACGAGCCCCGCATCGAGGAGCTGTTCGCGGAGCTGACCGAGCGGGCCCGCGCCGAAGCCGCGGGTACCGAGGCCGGGGACGCGGATCGGGACGCGGACGGCGCGGGCAGCGAGGTTGCGGGCGTACAGTTCGCCCGCTTCGCGGACTGCCGCTACGCGGGCCAGTCGTTCGAGCTGACCGTCCCCGCCGACGCCAGGCTGCGCGAACGCTTCGAGGCCGAGCACGCCCGCCGGTACGGCCACCGCCCGGCCGGCCGTCCGGTCGAGGTCGTGGCGCTGCGCCTGGTGGCGACGCTGGCCGGCGCGACGCCGCCGATGACGGCGCTCCCCGGGGACCCGTCGGTGGCCCGCCCGGAACGGCGGGCCTGCTTCAACGGCGTGTGGCGGTCGGTGCCGGTGCTCGGGCGGGCGGCGCTCGGGCCCGGGGACGGCCTCGCCGGCCCGGCGATCGTCGAGTTCGACGAGGCGACCTGCGTCGTGCGACCCGGCTGGCACGCGACCGTCGACGCGGCCGGCACCCTCGTTCTGGAGCGGCCGTGAATCCAGCAGGCCCGGGAATGGATCCGGTCACGCTCTCGGTGCTTTCCCACGCGATGACCGGCGTGGCCGAGGAGATGGGAACCGTTCTCGTCCGCAGCGCGTACTCGTCGAACATCAAGGAACGGCGGGACTGCTCCGCCGCCCTTTTCGACTCCGACGCCCGGCTGGTGGCGCAGGCCGCGCACATTCCCGTGCACCTGGGCGCCATGTCCGAGTCGGTGCGGGTCGTCGCGGCCCGCGATCCCGCCGCCGGGGACGTGTGGATTCTCAACGACCCGTTCGCCGGCGGAAACCACCTGCCCGACATCACCCTGGTCGCGCCGATCGAGATCGACGGCGAACGCCTCGGCTACGCCGCCACCCGGGCCCATCATTCCGACGTCGGGGGAATGCGGCCTGGTTCCATGCCGGCCGACTCCCGGGAGATCTACCAGGAGGGCCTCGTCATACCGCCGGTGCGGCTGGTCGCCCGCGGGGAATGGGTCACCGACGTTCTCGACCTGGTCACCGCGAACTCTCGCACCCCCGACCTGCGGCGGGGCGACCTGGAGGCCCAGGTCGCGGCCGGCCTGGTCGCGGCCGACCGGCTGCGCGAGATCGCCGACCGGTGGGGCCGGGACGTCCTGAGCACCGCCTTCGAGGAGATCATCGCCTACGGGGAGCGGCGCAGTCGCCAGTTCGTCCGCGCGCTGCCGGACGGCCGTTACGTCGCCACCGGTGAAATCGAGGGGGACGGGGTCACCGACGACGACATTCCCATCGCGGTCGCCGTGACCATCGACGGTGAGGACGTGACCGTCGATTTCGACGGGACCGCCGACGCCGTCGCGGGAAACGTGAACTGCCCGCTGGCCGTCACCCGGTCGGCCTGCTGTTTCGCGCTGCGGGTGTTGTTGCCGAACGACGTGCCGGCCAACGACGGGACCTACGCCCCGCTCACCGTTCTCGCCCGGCCCGGTTCGCTGGTGAACGCGCGGCGTCCTTCGGCCGTGGTCGCCGGCAACGTCGAGACGTCGCAGCGGATCGCCGACACCGTCCTACTCGCGCTGTCCCAGGTGGCCGACCTGCCCGCGCAGGGCCAGGGCACGATGAACAACCTGATCCTCGGCGGGCCGGGCGGTGGGCGGGACGGCGGCCCGGACGGCGAACCGCGTGCCGGCCGGCCGTGGACGTATTACGAGACGCTGGCCGGCGGCCAGGGCGCGTCCTCGCGCGGCCCGGCCGACTCCGGCGTCCATGTGGGCATGACCAACACCCTCAACACCCCGGTCGAGGCGCTGGAGATGGAGTATCCGATGCGGGTGGAGCGCTACGAGCTGGACGCCTCGACCGCCGGCGCCGGGCTGCATCCGGGCGGCGCCGGGCTCGTCCGGTCCATCCGCGTGCTGTCGTCGGCGACCGTCTCGCTGCTGACCGACCGCCGCCGGCACGCGCCCGCCGGCGCGCACGGCGGCCAGCCCGGCGCGGTCGGCGTCAACGACGTGGACGGGCAGACGCTGCCGCCCAAGGCGACGCGGCTCGTGGAGCCCGGTTCCGTCGTGACCATACGGACGCCCGGGGGCGGCGGCTGGGGCGCGCCGACGAGCGCCTGACGCCCTCGCCCGCCGGGTGACCACCCTGCCCGGTGAGCAGTTCCGGACCTGGCTGGAGCGGCCGTACGGGTGCGCCACACCGGTCCAGTGGTACGCGATAATCGCCCGCCGTCACCTGATCGAACATGGCACCACCGAGGCGGCGATGGCCGAGGTAGCGCTGGCCGCCCGGCGCACGCCCAACCGCTGACCAGGCCAGTCAGGGGGTTGCTATACCTGTCCAGCTGGGGCGGAAAATTCGTTGGGCGCCCGGGCGCCGATGGGTTTTCGCCAGGCTCTTGCGTCGGCTGATGCGTGACCTACGATAGGTTCTATGTTCGATTTCAGGGATGGTGGTGGCGGGGAGCCGGCGGTTGTCTCCGCCGCCCGTGAGGCGTTGGCCGCGATGGCCGCCGCCCACGATTCCGCCCTGTTCGCGCTGCGTTCCGACGAGGAATTCACCCTCGCTGACCTCCTCGAACAACTCCAGCGTAAACTGTCCGCCGTCCGGTTGAATCTGTTCCGGCGGATCGACTCCGGCCGGCGGCCCGACAGCGGGCCAACCGCGGACCGGATCGCCGACCGGACACTGGCCGATCCCGCCTGGGTCCGCCAGCGGATCCGCCTCGCCGAAACGCTCGCCGGCCGGCTCACCGACACCGGATTCGCGCTCGGCCAAGGCGTCATCTCCGAAGAACACGCGTGGGTTGTCCATGTAACAATGGACAACCTGCGGAAGTCACTTCCCGCGTCGGAATACGACCGGGCCCAGGCCATGATGCTCGAATGGGCCCAGGAAATGGACCCCGACGCTCTGCGCCAGGCCGGCAAAGCCCTGGTCCAGACGTTGAACCGAACCGACGACGACGATGACCTGCTCCGTACGCAGCGGCGCAACCGCTATCTGCACCTACGCGACCTGGACGACGGCAGTGTCGGCCTCAGCGGCCGGCTCGACCCGGCCTGCGCCGCCGCCGTCAGCGCCGCGCTCGACCCACTGGCCGCGCCCCGCCCGGCCGAGGACGGGATCCCCCGACCCCCGCACCACAGGCCAGCGCTACCACGACGCCCTCGGCGAAGTCTGCGAGCGGGTCATGACCACCGGGGACCTCCCTGACTCCGGCGGCACCCCCACCCAGGTCAGCCTCACCCTGCCGCTGGAAAACCTCCTCGGCCTCGCCGGCCACCATCCCGACTGCCCCGGCGGCCACGCCGAACGCGACGAGCACGGCCGGTACGGCGGGATCGCCGACGCCATGCGGCACGCCGCCGCCGGCGGCGGGACCGGCGGGCGCGAGGGCCCGGCGCGCGAGGGCCGCTCGTCGCGGGACGACTGCCCGATCTGCGCCACCTTCAGCCTCCATCTCCCGCCCGGGATCACCGGCACCGGCCTTGTTCTCCCGAAAAAAGTCTGTGATCGTCTTACCTGCGGTAACACATTTCTACGGGCCGTCATCATGGACCCCGGATACGTTCCCCTCACCGCAGGGCGAGGGTCCCGAACAATACCCGCCGCGCTGCGCGCGGCAGTGATCGCCCGGGATAAGATTTGCACTTTCCCGCAGTGCCACCGACCCGCAAGTTGGTCCGATGTGCACCACCTCACGCACTGGAAAGACGGCGGCGAACACTCGCTCCACAACTGTATTCTAGCGTGTTCCGCCCATCATGATTTTATACATTATGAAAACTGGCTCGCGCGGATTGGTGACGCCGGGATCGTCGAATGGCGACCGCCGCTCGCCTGGGGCGACCGACCGTGGCGAACAAACCGGATCCGGACGGCGCACGACCCTTACGCGGCGTACGCCGCGGCGGCGGCCTGACGCACCGAACCGACCAGACCAGTCGGAACACCTCCGTCAGACCGCCGCCATTCACGGCCGCAACCGCCGGCCAAGGTCCGGACCGAGAATACGCACTTCCCCGGGCTGCCCCGCGACAATCCCGTGGATCTGTCACTGCCCTCCGACCTCCGCGCGGCCGTAGGTCAGCGGGCGACACGGACGACGGGCCTTGGCCGCCCGGTGCGGCGCGTCAGGAGGACGGGGAGGCGTAGAGGCGGACGTCCTCGAGGTGTTTCAGGATGTCGTCAAGCGGGGTTCCGCCGGCGACGAACGCCAGCACCGCGTTGTAGAAGGCGGCCTGCATCGCCGGCGGCATCAGGTCGGAGGCGTCGAAGCTGACGCTGGTGGTGTCGGCGACCGTGGTGGCGATCGCCCGGGAGACCGGGTCCGAGTATGCCGTGAGCGGCACCTGCCGGTTCGGCGAGATCGCGCCGCCGCGGCGAACCCAGATCTCCTGCGCCTCGGGAGTGGCCAGGTAGCGCACGAGTTCGCGAGCCAACGGAGAGTCGCGCAGCATCCCGAACAGGTCGCCGCCGGCCTCCCGCGCCGCCGGGTAGCGGCCGCCCGGGACCGGCAGGCGGAAGAAGCCGAGATCGCTGCTCGCCCCGCCGACGAGACCGGTGATGAACGACGCCTGGTGGTCGAGGCCGCACCGCGCGGGGCTGGCCAGCAGGCTCTGGTCGGCGCTGACGTAGTTCGTCACCAGCGCGCCGAGGCGGCCGCCGGCGACGGCGCGGGGGGCGGCCAGCAGCTGTCCCCAGGTCTGCCAGGCCCGGCGCACCTCGGGCGACGTCCAGGGCAGCCGGACCCGGGCCCACTTGTCGTAGACAACGGGGCCGGCCTGGTCGAGCAGGATGTCCTCGAGCCAGTCGGTGCCGGGCCAGCCGGAGGTGGAGCCCGCCTCCAGCCCGAGGCACCAGGCCGCGCCGTAGCGCGCGCTCATCCGGCCGGCGAGCGCCAGCGCCGCGGTCCAGTCTTGCGGCGGCTGGTAGCCCGCGGCCGCGAAGGCCGGCTTCGAGTACCAGACGAGACCCTTGAGCGCGACCTTGATGACGATCGCCATCTGGTGGCCGCCGGACTGGCCGAGGGACAGCCACGTGCCGTACTCGTCCCGCAGTCGGGGCAGGTCGACAACACCCTCGAGCGGCTGGAGGCTGTGGTCGGCCGACAGCGCGAGCAGTTCGCCGTAGTCCGAGAGCCCGACCAGGTCCGGGGGCGTGCCGCCCCGCAGCCGCGCGGTCAGGACGGCATCGGGGTCGGGCGGGCTCTCGTAGCGCACCCGGACGTTGTTCCGCGCCTCGAACGGCTGGACCATCGCCAGGAAGGCCGCCCGTTCGCCGCCGGTACCCGTCGCCGGGTCGGCCTTCCACGGGCCCAGCACGGTCAGTGTCTCGGGTTGGGCGCGGCTCGTGCACGCCGACAGCCCGAGGGCGGCGAGGACCAGCGCCAGGCAGGCGACCGCGAGCGGGCGCACGCGACGCTTCGCCACCCGTCGCCGGCCAGTCGGCTGGTCCGCCGGTCGTCCGTTCATCGGTACTCGCTGATGCGCGGCGCCATTCCGCCGGCGACGAGGAGCACGAGCAGCACGGCGGCCAGCGTGATCGTCCAGCCGGCCGAGAGCGGCAGCCCGCTGCCCAGGTCGTCGTCCGCCGCCGCGGCCATCGCCGCAACGGCGGCGCTCTCGGCGGCCACGCCGGCGGCCGCCAGGCTGTCGTTCGCCTGGCGGAACTCCGCCGGCAGCCGGCCGCTGCCGGCCTGTAACGTCATCGCCCGGGCCTCCGGCTCACGGCCGGTCGCGGCCAGCCGGGCCACCTCGCCGTCGAGGGTGGTGAACCGCGCGAAGGCCGCTCGCGCCCGCTCGAGGTCCGCCCGCTCCGCCGCCGTAGCGCCACCGGCGCCGCCAGCGCCCGCGCCCGCGCCACCCGTGGTGCCCCCGGATCCCGCGGCACCCGCGGCGCCCGCGGCGGCCAGGAGGGCGGCGAAGCGGTCCGTGTTCGCCTGGACGTCGTCGCCGGCCAGACGCAGTTGCTCGGCGGTGTCCCCGGGCGCCGCGCCGAGCGCGCCCGCGGCCGCGGCGGAGACGAGCAGGGCGCGCGCCCGCGCGCCGTAGGCGTCGGCCACGACCTCACGAGTCCGGGACACCGCGCTCGCCCGGCGCAGCGCGGCCGCGCCGTCGCGCAGGTCACCCCGGGTCTGGGTGGCCCACTGCCCCAGGAACGCGAGCAGGACGAGCGCGACGACGGTCGCCCCCGCCAGTCCGATGTTGATCACCCGTCGGGACACCCGGAACAGGTACACCTGGCCGAGCACGAGCGCGACGACCAGCGCCGCCCCGGCCGCGACCGGCAGCGCCAGCGCCCCGGCCGACGGCGTGGAGCGCGCCGCCGCCACCTGTGCCTCGTCGTTGTCGGTGAGCTGGCGGACGAGCGCCAGCAGACCGTCGGACACCGACGCCGATGAGGTCCATTCGGACGCGTGCATGAGCTCCGCCGCGTAGGCCAGCTGGGCGACGCCCAGCACGTACCGGTCCGCGTCCGCGTGGGCGTTGTCGACCAGGCCCATGTACGGGACGAGCTGGGCCTCGGCGGCCTGAATCGCCTCGGCGCCGCCCGGCCCCGCCTGGGTGGCCGCGGCGGCAGCGGCCGCCGCGGCCAGCGCCTGGCTCGCGACCTTGACGTCGTCCTGGTAGACGGGGCCTGCTCCGCTGAGCTGCTCGGCGCCGCCCGACAGATAGCTGGTCGCCACCACCCGGTCGGCGTCGGCCAGCGCGACACGCGCCTTCCCCGCGGCCAGGCTGGCGGTCACGGGGCCGCTGCCCACGGCCGTCGTCACCCGCCGGGCGTGGCTCTGGACGGTGTAGAGGCCGACCGCGAACACCCCGCTGAGCACGATCAGCAGCGCGAGCAGCGCGGACAGCCGGCCCGGCATCTCCACGCACCTGGCGGCCACGGCCCGGCGCCGGTCCCGGAAACCGCCCGGCCGTCCTCGGCCGGGCGAGGTCATCCGCCCTGACCTTCGCCCACGCGGGCGGTAAGCCGTGGCATTCAACTCCATTCCCGGTCGTCGGCTCTCGGCCCGAACCAAATCTTCCTCGGCCGGGCGGACTATAATCCGGTATCGCTGCCCGAGCAAGGCCGACCGGTGGGCGTGATGGTCGCCTCTCATCGTGGCGCGACGCCGTTTTCCGCCGGTCGGATCGGCCGGGCCGGCGGATTCGCTAAGGTTGTCACATGCCGAGCCCGGCCGAACCGGAGATCGCGGTCCGGCGCGGGCCGATCCATGTTGCCGCGCCGCGCCGGCCGCGGCGCTACGGGCTGTGGAACGGAATTCCCGCCGACATACGGCGGCTGTGGACGTGCGTGGTCGCGACGATCTGCGGACTGGCATTCGCCGGGACGGCGGTGGTGAGCGCCGCTCACCTTCGGATGGACGCCGTCGACGGGATTGCGCGCGAGACCGCGCCGCTGTTGGGGTCGGCCTGGGATATCGACGCCAGCCTGTCGGCGGCGGACGCGGTCGCGGCCAGCGCCTTCCTGTCCGGAAGTGAGACACCCGCGCAGCGAGCCGGCTTCGACGCGGACATCCGGCGAGCGCAGTCGGGCACAATAACCGCCGCCCGGGCGACGGGTTCCGGAGCGGTGAGCCCGGAATGCGCCCAATGGCGGGCCGATTCGGCCGCGGCGGCCGGGTCGTCGACGGATGCGCCGCCGACCAATGCGCCGCCGACCGATGCGCCGCCGACCGACGCCGGAGCCGCGCTGACCACCCTTTCCTGCCAGATCCCGGTGTACGTCGGCCTGATCGACGAAGCGCGCGCCAACAACCGTCAGCGCTTCCCCGTGGGCGCGGCCTACCTGCGCCGGGCCTCGAGTCTGATGCAGTCGGCGATCCTGCCCGCCGCGACCACGCTGACCCGGACGGCCGAACTCCGCCAGGACACCGCCTACCGGCGCGCGACCCGGGGCGGCGAGATCGTGCTGATCGCCGTCGGCGGCGCCGGCGCGATCGTGATCCTGTTGGTGGTCCAGCTGGCGCTGGCCCGCTGGACCCGGCGCCGCCTGAACCCGTTCCTGCTCGCGGGGACGCTGCTGACGGCGGCGGCCCTGGCCTGGACGCTCACCGCGTTCGCCGGCGAACGCGCGAGCCTGGTCCGCGCGGGCGGCTACGGGCCGGCCGCGCAGCTGGATCTGCTGCGGATACGGGCCTTCCGCGCCGAGAGCGACGCGCTGCACTGGCGGATCGCCCAGGGCGGCACCGTCAGCTACGACCGGGACTTCCTCGCGCGGCGAGACGAGATCGAGGCGCAGGCCGCGGCCGAGTTCAGTATCCCCAGTTCCGGCGAACCCAGTGCCGGCGCCCCGACTGCCGGCAACCCGAGCTCGATCGCGGCGCTCGCGCGGGACGCGCTCAGCGCCGGCACCACCGCGATCGACCCGCGCAGTCCCGCCGGCGCGGACACGGCCCGCAACGCCGCCCGGGTCGAGGCCAGCTTCGCGGCCTTGGAAACGGCCGTGCTCGACGCACGGGCGCGTGCCCTCACGACGTTCCAGTCCACCGTCGCCGACGCCCGGCGGCGGCTGGCCGGCCTGGCGGTCGGGTCCGCGGTCCTGTTCGCTCTGGCCATCGCCAGCTGCGGCGAAGGCCTCCGCCGAAGACTGGCCGACTACCGTTGACAGGCGCGGGCCGGCGGGCACGGCTGTGGCGGGGAGCGCTCGGGGCGCTGTGCGCGCTGGCGCTCATCGTCGTGGTCAGCGGGTGCGCGACCGTGGGCTCCGGCGCCGCGCCGGTGGGCGCCTGGGCGCCGTTGGCCACGGCGACGCCCGATCCGGGCACGACCGCCACGCCGCCGGGTTGCGACGACTCGAAGCCGCCCATCGACGATGTGCCGCCCCCGACCAGCCGGCAGCTGGCCGCCGACCCGGTGCTGGCGCGGATCAGGAAGTACGGAAAGCTGCGGGTCGGGGTTTCCCGCGACGCCCTCGGATTCGGCTCCTGGAACGTCCTGAACCACCGGTTCGAAGGATTCGACGTCGACGTCGCCCGGCAGATCGCGCGGGCGGTCTTTCCCGCGTCGGCCGCGCACATCGACGACCGTATCGAATACCACCCGCTGAGCTTCGCGGAGCGCGTCGGCGCCATTCAGAGAGGTTCCGTCGACCTGGTGGCCAGCACAATGACGATCACCTGTGCCCGGCGGACGGACGTCTCGTTCTCCGCGCCGTACTACGTGGCCTATCCGACGTTTCTGGCCCGGCGGCAGATCCATTCCCTGGACGACCTGCGGGGCCAGACGATCTGTGTGGCCACCGGGTCGACGACCGCGGCCAAGCTGGCCCGGCTGCGCCTGACCCATCCGTTCATCCCGATCACCCAGGTGCGCGAGGAGCTGTCCGACTGCCTGGTGGATTTCCAGGACCTGAAGGTCGACGTGGTCGCGGCCAACGACGCGACCCTGGGCGGCATGAGAATAGAGGACGCGACGGCCCGGCTCGGGCCGTACGAGTTCCCGCCGGTCGACGACCAGGGCCGGACGGCGGCCGGCGTGCAACCCGAATGGTACGGGCTGGGCCTGAACAAGGACCGCGCCGACCTCACCTTCCGGGGTTTTGTGAACGGCGTGCTGGAACGCATGCGCACCGACGGGACGTGGCTCGGCCTGTGCCGCGAGTGGTCGTCCTACGCGACCAGCTGCGTCGCGGGCGCGCCGCCGCCCCCGAGCTACCTGCGCCGGAGCCGGTAGCGACGCCTCGGCTCGCCGGCCGCGCCGGCCGCGCCGGCCGCGCCGGCCCCGCCGGCCCCGCCGGCCCCGCCGGCCGCGATCCACTCGCCGACCGCCATCAGCTCGCCGTCCGGCGGATCGTGAGGCGGGTCCAGGCGCCGACGAAGATCTGGTCCCCGTCCCGCAGCGGCGTCGGGCGGTTGCGGGGGATCCGAACCTCGTGGCTGTTGAGGCGGGTGCCGTTCATCGAGCCCGGATCGGACAGCCGGTAGTTGCCGTCCGCCCGCCGGGACAGCAGCGCGTGGACCTTCGACACGCCGGGGTCACCGGTCAGGTCCCGCAGGTTGACCAGCTGCTCCTCGTCGGGCGGGCCGGCCATCCCACCGATGACGACCGTGGGCCGCTCGAGCGGCACGACCACGGTCGGCCGGCCGGCCGGCGTCGCCAGCCCGTCGGCGGCGCGGGTCGACGCATAGCCATCGTCGGTGTCGACCCGCAGCTCCCAGCGGGTGGCCGGCCGGCGCAGCGGGACGAGGACCGGCGGCTGGGGCCGCCGTCCGGTGGCGAACTCGTACCGGCACCGCGGGCAGAACCGCTCCGCCGGCCGGCGGGTGCCGTCGCAGTTCGGGCAGCGCGCCGGCATCCGCCCGGCCGCCGCCGGCCCATGCGCGCCCGGCGGCCCGGACGACCCAACCGGTTCGGAGTTCAAGCCCATCGCCGCGCGCTACCGGGCCGACCGGCCGGCGCCGGCATCCGTGTCGGTCCCGGACTCTGTCTCGGACTCAGTGTGGGCCTCGGACTCAGTGTGGGCCTCGGACTCAGTGTGGGCCTCGGACTCAGTGTGGGCCTCGGACTCGGTATCGGACTCGGACTCAACGTTCCGCGTCCAGTGCGACAACAGCGAAACCCCCTCGACCAGGCCGCGCCCGAGGCCGGACCGCGCCCGAACGACCCCGGCCGCCGCGTCCTCGATCTCGACCAGCCGGGCGAGCAGGTCGAGCTTCGCGCGGTCGCCCGCCTCGAAGGCGATCCGGGCCGCGCGGCCGAGGTGCCCGACGGCGTCGTCCTCGTCGCCGTCCCGCAGCGCCGCGGTACCGAGCTGGATGGCCAGCGCGAGCTCCACCTGCCCGGCGGCCTCGGCCTCGGCCCGGCTGGTCTGCGTGAACAGCATCCAGTCGTCCGTCCACCGGGCCAGGATGTCGGCGCCGTCCGACTTCTCACCGTCGAGCACGAAGCGGACGGCGCCCACCCGACTGGGTGTCACGGCCATGATCGGCTTGAGGTCACCGATGCCCAGGTGGTAGTGGCGTTCCTCGGTCCCCCAAGCCCCGGTCGGGTAGGCGAGGGTGTTCGGGTCGACCCGTACCGAGCGGTCGGTCAGATCGTTGATCGTCGGATAGACCTGCTTGAAGAAGATCACCCGCGCCCCGAACGGGATCCAGAGCCGCAGCGACGCCTCGCCCACGACCTGGCGCATCACCTCCGCCGCGATCGCCCGGAAGTCGTCCGCCAGCTCCGTGAGGCGCTCGACCGGACGGGCCGCGCCGAGCAGCCGCGACGCGATCGTGGCGAGGTCGTCGGCGACCCAGTCGTCGCCGATCCCCCGGCAGTCACACCGGAACCTGCCGTCGCATTCCTCGAGGACGGCCCGCAGTTTCTCGCGGCTTTCGCCGACGTTCTGGCCGTCGGTCAGCAGGATCGCGTGGCAGATCGCGCCCGGGTGGGCACCCAGCAGGCTGTTGGCGGCGGCGAGCCAGGTGCTCATCGCCGTCCCGCCGCTGGCGCGCAGCCGGCCGACGGCGTCCCGGGCCGCCGCGCGGGACTCGGCCGACACCGTCGCCAGACCGGTCTTGGGATAGACCGACCGCGCGCGCTCCCGTCCCGCGACCACCGCGAACAGCGTGCCCTCGCGCAGCGTCTCGATCGCGGCGTAGGCCGCCTCCTTCGCGGCGAAGACTTTGACCGGCGGCGCGCTCATAGACCCGGAGCAGTCGACGATGATGACTACCGCGACCCGCGGCGGGCCCGCCGCCCCCGGCCCGGCCGCGGACCGGACCCGCAGCAGCGCGTTCATCTCCGTCTCGCCGGGCGCGAGGTAGAGGTTCTGATGTACGTCGATGGACAAGTTGATCACCACGACCTCCGTCACCACCACGTCCACGGCCGCAGCCGGTTGGCTTCGGTGACCCGCCGCACGCGCTCGTGGCGGGTCTTCGCGAGGCGGGCCAGCCGGCGCAGGGACTCCGAGCGCGCGAACGCGAGGTCCCGTCCCCGCAGCGGGTGGTCGAGCACCGTGGCGCCGGCCGGCGCGCCCCCCGCCGCCACCAGGCGCGTACCGGCGCTGAGCAGGTCGAAGCGCAGCCGCTCGCGCTGCTCCTCCGCCAGCTCGCGCTCGAGTTCCCGCAGGACGTTGCCGGCCTCGGCCAGCATCTCCGGCGTGGGCACCGCGCCCGGTTCGGGTTCGATGAGCAGTGCGATGATCCGGATGCGCGACTCGACGTAGGCCCGCGAGAACACCGGCACCCGCTCATAGGCGGCGATCCGGCCGGACGGCGGGCCGCACCGCGCGAGCCCGAACGCGGCCGCCGCGGCCGACACGTCGAGGCTGGAGACGACGTCGTACAGCGTCGCGGCCCGCCTGAGATCACCCGCGCGCTCCGCCGCCGCGGCCAGCGCGAGGCGCGGCGCCAGCTCCCCCGGCACCTGCGAACAGACATGGTCGAAGGCGCTGGCGGCGGCGCCCGCGTCCCCCGTCGCCAGCGCCACGAGCCCCCGGAACCACTGGACGCGCCAGTCCCGCCAGTCGGGTGGCCGGCCCTGCTCGATCTCGTCGAGCAGCCGGCCCGCGCCGGCCGGGTCGCCCGCCTCCAGCGCGGCCCGCGCCCGGGCCAGCATCACCTCGACCGTCATCGGCTTGATCTTCGCGAGCAGCTCGACGATCCGTCGCGGGTCGTCCCGCGCCGGCAGGCCGACCAGGGCGGGTGCCACGGGGTCGTCGGGGTTCACCTGGGGCCGCGGCAGTGGCAGGTCCGTCCAGGCGAGACCGTCGTGCCCGGTCGGCGAGTGATGCGGGGCGGCTTCGAACCAGGGGCTGCGCGGCATGCCGGGCGGCGCCCCCTCGGCCCGGACGTGCAGCTCGCGCAGGATGCCCTCCAGCTGGTCGCGCATCTCCTCCGCGCTGGCGAAGCGGTCGGCCGGTTCCCTCGCCATGCCCTTGGCCAGGAGCCGGTACAGCGAGTCGAAGCGGCGCAGCACCTCGAACCGGTCCGGGTCGGGCGGAAACGATCGGTACTCCCTCGGGTCCCAGGCCGAGCCCAGCACCAGGACGGCCAGCGTCCGCGCGGCCGCGAACAGGTCCGAGGCGACGGAGGGGTAGCGGGCCGGCCCTCGCCTGTCCTCCAGCTCGGGCGCGCGGTACCCGGCGGTGCTCGCGAATCCCGAGGTCTGGTCGTCCCCGCGGCGCGCGCCGCCGAGGTCGATGAGCACGATGTCGCCCGGAACGGCCATGACGTTGTCCGGTTTGAGATCACAGTAGATGAGGCCGAGCCGGTGCAGATGGCCGAGCGCGGGAAGCAGGCGCAGCACATAGCGGACCGCGGTGGCCGGCGTCAGCGGGTTCGTTTTCGCGAGCCGGGCCAGGGACATTCCGCGGACGTAGTCCATGACGATGTAGTCGGCCCTGTCATGGACGACGAAATCCCTGATCTTGACGATGTTGGGATGGGAGACGGAGGTGAGAAAGCGCCGTTCCGCCGCGGCCGCGGCCAGCGCGGCGGGATTCTCGGTGTCGAGCAGTCCCTTCAGCGCGACCCAGAACCGGGTTTCGCCGTGGCTGAGATGATGGTCCAGCGCGGCGTAGACCCAGCCCTGCCCGCCGTGCGCGAGCCGCCCAATGATTTCATACCGCCCCTGCTCGCCGAGCCGGTCGCCCGGCGCCAGCTTCACCGTGAACGAGTAGCGCTGGCCGCAGGCGCATTTTCCCTCGAGGGCGGCCGGGACCGCCCCGATCGCCCGGGCCACCTCGCTGCCGCAGTTGCCGCACCGGCGCAGGGCGGCCGTGAGCTCTCCCTCGGCCATGACGGCTGGCGGCCCGCTGAGGTTGAGGCCGGGCAGCTCGCTCAGCTGAGGCAGGTCGATCAGTCCGCCCGGGCCGCGCCAGGGCGGCTCGGTTCCCCAGGCGCCCGGCGGTTCCGTCCGCGGGTCCGACCGGTCCGATCGCTCCGGCCGCTCCGACTGGTCCGACGGGATTGACTCCTCCGGCGGGGGCGACGGCGGGCCCGGTGGCGGGTTGCCACAGACGTTGCAGTAGCCGCTGGTCGTGATGAAGCCTGACCCGTCGCAGACCGGCAGTGACCGCGGGCAGCGCACGCTGGTCAGATCGCTCATTGCGAGCCTCCCCGCTCGATCACCGCGCTGGTGTACTCGGCTATCCGCCGATCGGCGAGGTCGAGGTCGGCCGGCGCCCGGCGCAGAGTCCTCGCGGCGGCGGCGTGCAGCCTCGTCAGCTCCGGATCCTCGATGAGCCCGCGGTCGCGGACGAGGGCCCGATACGTCCGCAGGCGTCCGGCCAGCTCCTCCGAGCGCCGGAAGGGCTCCTGGTTGGCCGCCACCAGACGCCTGGCCACCGCTTCGACCGCCGCCGCGGCTGCCTGCCACTCGCGGATGCCGACGGCGGCCTCGAGCCGGCGGCCCGCCTCCACCGCCGCGGTCAGGTCCGCCAGCCACGGGCGCAGCCCCCGGCCGGAGTCGGTGAGGAAGTCGGGATCGGCCGGCTCCAGCAGGCCCGTCGGATCGGCGAAGTGCTCCACCGCCTCGGCGGCGTAGCGCGCGCCCGCTCGGAACATCTCCTCGATCCGGGCCAGCCGGGGGCCGAGGGTGCGCAGTTCCTCGGCGACCCGGGTGGGGGACGCGGTCGTGACGTCCTCGTCGAGGAGGTGAGGCCGGTCCGGCTGGGCCGGTGCCTGGCCCGGCTCGGCCGGCGGGCTCGGCGCCGGCGTCGGAGTGGGGGGCGTCGGGGGCGGCGTCGGGGGCGGCGGCGCGGTCGGCGGCCCGGGCGGTCCCGTCGACTGGCCTTGCCCGGTCGGGTCGTCGCTGTCCTGGCTCTGGAGGCCGAAGGCGTTCAGGAGCCGCCGGGCGAGCTCCTCGCACTTCTGGGCGATGAGGGCCGAGACCGGTTCCGCCGCGGCCGCCGGCAACTGATGGCGCAGCTCCCGCCAGTCCACCTGATGCCGGGCCGCCATCTCCCGTCCCAGCCGGTCCCTCGAGGACTCGGCCAGCCGCGGCGTGTCCACCCAGTGGATCGGCAGCAGCAGGTCCCGGCGGCCGATTCGTCGCTCGCGCTCGAGAAAGAGGTCGAGCTCGCGCCGGCACTGCTGACTGGTGAAGAAACTCGGGGACAGCACCACGATCAGGCCGCTCACCCCGTCGGTGGCACCGTCGAGGGTGCCGTCGATTCGCTCCTTCCAGCGCTCACCCCACTCGATGCTGTTGTTGTCCTGGAAAATACGGATCTCCCGTCCCCAGACAACGTGGAGCGCTTTCTCCAGCTCGATACGAAGTCGGGTCACCCGCCCGCCGCTGTTGGCGTCGTCGGCATGGGAATAGCTGAAGAAGACGATCGGCGTGCGCGTCGTGTCGCGACCCACCTCGCGAACCTCCCCGACCTCCGTCCCCTGTTCGCTCCGCGCCCCGTCCCGCGCCCGTGCCGGCCGTCGGAACGCCGCCGCGAGCATTGTGCTCAGCCATGCGAACGACGGGCGTTTCGGTACCAACGATCCCGGGAGCCAACAGAACGGGACCATCCCCAGCGTAGTAGGTGCGCCGCGCGCCTGAAAGTGAGGTGTACTGCCTAAGTGGGCCGCCGCGACATCGGTCACCCGGCACCCCGCACCGCGCCGTTCGAGGTCCATCCGGCCAGCGCCGTGCTCGGCGCCGAGATCGTCGGCGTCGACCTGGCCCCGACCGTGGACGACGTCACCGCCGAAAACCTGCGCGAAGCGCTCTGGACGCACAAGGTCCTCGTCTTCCGCGACCAGCACCTTGCCCCGGACGCCCACGTCCGGGCGGTGGAGATCTTCGACCATCCCCAGTGGCTCTACCGCCACCAGGACAACCGCCTCGTCTACGTGTTCGAGCTGGACAAGCCGGGAGCGGCCGCGGCCTGGCACGTCGGCGGCACCTGGCGCAACCCGCCGTTCGAGCTCGAGTCGCTCACGTACCAGGTGGTACCGGAGATCGGCGGCCGCACGCTGTGGGCCGACCTGCAGGCGGCCACGCCGTTTGGGTACGGCAGGGAAGATCCGGTTCAAGCGGATTCGGTTACCTGCATGCCTACGTCGATCACAATCTCGACCTGCACACCATCGAGACCGTTATCCGCAACAACAGCCATGGGATTCGACAGAGCAACGGCAGGTACCTGTACGGCGAGGTTTTTCGCGTGAAGGGCAGGCCGACGCAGTACGTCGAGGTCTACGAGGAGCGCGGACGAGACTCCGGATCTCCGGACAAGAACGAGATGGGTGTGGTCACCGCGTACTGCCGAAGCTCGTCCTATACGGAGGAGAACCTATGCCCCGACTGGGTGAACGATACGCTGTGACGGGAGAAGACACCAAGAGAGGCCGGCCATGCGGACAGCACTGATGCCTACCGTGGCCACGGAGATCGAACGTGATCTGCGCGCCATGGTCGCCGCCGAGCAGGACCAGGGGGCTGTCAGCGAGGGCCAGTCCTCGCCGGAGGATGCCACCGGCTGGTACCCGTTCGCGCCGCGAGACGGAGGCCCGCCGATCGTTCCACCGACGCCATGGGCGGATGTCGACCTGCTGGGAGTCACCACCGCCGGAAGCCTGCTGGTCATCACCTTCCGCTGGCGTCCCTCTGGTCAGACGTTCGCCCATACCAGCGACCTGAGCGAGTTCGACGACGAGTCTCGACTGACGGCTGGCATCATTGAGTACCAGTTGCAACGGCTTCTGCTGTCTTCCCGGTGGCCCAATCGTCCCGGCTCACTGACGGTTGGCTCTGTCACAGTTGTCACCGGCCTCGTCTGACAGCCTGCTCCACGAGGTCCGGTGGACCGCCGTCAGGTACGCGGCGCCCCCGGCCGTACCGCGCCGCGTTCACTGACGAACAGGACGCGGATCCCGGCCCGGTCCAGGCTGGAACGGGTCCGTTCGTGCAGGTGGCGATAGGTGGGAACGTCGGGCAGGCCGATAGCGACGTCGTAACCCGGGAACTCACCGAGAGTGAGCATCGCCTTCAGGATGGCCTGCGCGTACCAGTGCCGGGCCTGGGTTCCCGGCTGGGTCGGCTTGGTCTCCGCGGCCCGCGCCGGGTCTGAGTAGGTGCCCCGGGACGGAAAGCCCTTCACCTCGACGGCCAGGGTCCGGCCATCCCGGACGGCGAGGACGTCGATACCGCGCTCTCTCGTCGCGGTGTCGGCGACCCGTGGGCCAGGACGTCGGACAGCTCGGCCATCTCCGGCCAGCTGAATATCGAAGTGTAGTCCTCCTGTGAACTCGATTCACAGACCACCCTGTTTTTCATCCGATGCGGACGGCGTTGCTACCGTTCGTGGGAGCGGGTGGGAACGGGGGCGAGCGTGACGAGTGGGTCCGAGGCGCGGTTGGAGAGCCTGATCCCGACGGTCCGGGTGTTCGGGGTGACCGGGACCGACGCGGTCGAGGTGCTCAGCGTCCGCTGGGTCGGCTCCGTCGCCGTCCAGGTCACCTACCGAGAAGCCGGCGGCGCTACCGGGCAACGCACACTGTTGCGCAGCCACGAGGCGAACCTGCGGATCGCGGGTACGGACGACCGGCGGCCGTTCGACGCGGACCCGGCCGACTGGCGGCTGGCCGCGCAGGCGCTGCGGATCCGCTGGGCCGCGCTGTTCGAGCCGATGGCCGCCGTCGCGGCCTCGGATCTGCAGCCGCTGCCGCACCAGCTCAAGGCCGTCTACGAGGAGCTGCTGCCGCGAACCCCGCTGCGATTCCTGCTGGCCGACGACCCGGGTGCCGGCAAGACAATCATGTGTGGCCTGTACATCAAGGAACTGATGCTGCGTGGCGAGGCAACCCGCGTGCTCGTCGTCGCTCCCGGCTCGCTCGTGGAGCAGTGGCAGGACGAGCTCTACAACCGCTTCGGCCTCCCGTTCGACCTGCTGACCCGGGAGATGACCGACGCGCCCGGCGGCGAGGCGTTCGACCGGCATCCCCTGCTGCTCGCGCGCATGGATTTCGTGGCCCGCGACCAGAACCTGATGCGCCGCCTGGCGAACGTCGAGTGGGATCTCGCCGTCGTCGACGAGGCGCACCGCATGTCAGCGCGCCGCAGCGGGACCGAGGTGCGCCAGACCCGCCGCTATCAGCTCGGTCAGCTGCTCGGCCGGACGGCGCGCCACCTGCTGCTGATGACGGCGACCCCGCATGCCGGCAAACCGGACGACTTCGAGCTCTTTCTCGCGCTGCTGGACCGGGACCGCTTCGAGGGCCGTTCGCGGGCGAGCACCGCGGCAGGGGTCGACACCACCGGCCTCATGCGCCGGATGGTGAAGGAAGAGCTCCTGACGATGGAAGGCCGGCCGCTGTTCCCGGAGCGGCGCGCCTACACCGTCCCGTATCGCCTCTCTCCCGATGAGCAGCGGCTCTACGAGGACGTCACCACCTATGTCCGCGACGGCATGCGCCGGGCCGACGACCTGGCCGACCGGGGCGACCGGCAGCGAGGTCGCACCGTGGGCTTCGCGCTGACGATCCTCCAGCGCCGCCTCGCCTCGAGCCCGGAGGCGATCCTGCGCAGCCTGCAGCGCCGCAGGGACCGGCTGACGAGGCGGCGCGACGACCTGGCCCGAACCTGGAGCGCCCCGGCCGCGACCGCGCTGTTCGGGAACGAGGATCCAGAGGGCCTCGACCACCGGCTTGACGACATGGACGTCGCGGCCCGCGAGCAGTTCGAGGAGGACGTCGCCGACGCGGCGACGGCGGCGACGACCCGGGCCGAGCTGGCGGAGGAGATCGCCCTGCTCGACGAGCTCGTCGCCCGGGCGCACCGCGTCCGGGCCAGCGGGCAGGACGTGAAGTGGGCCCAGCTGCGTTCGATCCTCGTCGACGAGGAGCTGGTCCGGTTCCCCGACGGCCGCTCCCGGAAAATCATCATCTTCACCGAGCACCGGGACACGCTCCGCTATCTCGTCGCCCGCATCGGCGAGGTCCTGCGAGCCCCCGGCGCCGTCGTCGAGATCCACGGCGGGATGCGCCGGGACCAGCGGCTCGACGCCCAGCGGCGGTTCACCGACGGCGCGAACACGGTGGTGCTCGTCGCGACCGACGCCGCCGGCGAGGGCGTGAACCTGCAACGCGCGCATCTCATGGTCAACTATGACCTGCCGTGGAACCCGAACCGGATCGAGCAGCGCTTCGGCCGGATCCACCGCATCGGCCAGACCGAGACCTGCCATCTCTGGAACCTGGTCGCCGCCGAGACCCGCGAAGGGGACGTGTTCCTGCGGCTCCTGGAAAAGATCGAGGAGCAGCGCAAGGCGTACTCCGGCCAGGTCTTCGACGTTCTCGGCGAGGCATTCGACGGCCAGCCCCTGCGCGACCTGCTGGTCGAGGCGATCCGCGACGGCGAGCGCCCGGAGGTCCGGGCCCGCCTGCGCGCGGTGATCGACGCCGCCGTCGGCGCCGGCCTGGACAAGCTGATCGCCGAGCGCGCGCTCAACAAGCAGGTCCTCGATGCCGCCGACATCGAGACCAGCTCCCGGTCGCTGGCGGACGCGGACCGGCTCACCGCCGCGGACATCGAGTCTTTCTTCCGGGCCGCGTTCACCGGGTTCGGCGGCCGCATGGTGGCCCGCGAGGGCGGCCGCTACGAGATCACCCACGTGCCGGCCGAGGTGCGCACCCGCGGTCGCCAACTCGGCGGGCGGACCGAGATCCTCGCCCGCTACGAGCGCGTCGCCTTCGACCGGCACACGGCCGGCGGTGGCTCGCCGACGGCCCCGCGGGCCTCGCTGATCGGACCGGGGCACCCGCTGCTGGACGCCGTCGTCGACCTCGTCCTCGACCGGCGCGACGAGGTGCTGCGCGCGGGGACCGTCCTGGTCGACCGGGCCGACCCGGGCACCACCCCCCGGCTGCTGGTCACACTGCGCCAGGAGATCCTCTCCGGTCGCCGCCCACCGACCCAGCTTTCTCGCCGGGTCGAGGTGGTCGAGCTACGCCCCGACGGCGCCGCGACCCGGGCGGCGCCCGAGGCCTGGTCACGCTACGCCGCGCCGGCCCCGGCGCACAGAGCGGCCGTGCGGGCCGTCGTCGTCGGCCCCTGGCCCGGCCCGGACGCCGAACAGGTGGCCGCGGACTGGGCGACCATCTACGCGTTGCCCGTGCATGAGGCCCAGGTCCGAGCTCGGGTGACCGAGGAGAACGCCCGCGTCCGCAAGCAGATCGTCGAGCGGATGACACGCGAGGCCGCTTTCTGGGACCGGCGGGCCGAGGAGCTGGAGACCGTGGCGGCCTCCGGCCGCGCACCGGAGCTTCGCCCAGCAACCGCCCGTGATCGAGCGAGAGAGCTGGAGCGACGGCTGGCGGCCCGGCTCGCGGAGCTCGACGCCGACTCCCGGCTGGAGGTCGTCCCGCCAGTCATCGAAAGTGTGGCGCTGGTAGTGCCGGCGGGGCTGCTGGGGCCGCCGGCCGCCGACGCCGGTGTCACAGCCGCCAGGGCCACCGAGGCGGCCGCGTCCGGCAGGAGCGGCCGGTTCCGGGTACCCGGACGTCGGACCTGAGATAGGGAAGCGAATGGCGTTTCGTTGGCCCTGGCGCCGCGCGGCGGAGCCTGAGGCTCGCCGTCCGGAGACGGGCGAAGCCGGTTGGGTGCCCGCGCCGCGCGTCGATCCGGACCGGCCGGCGTTGGCTGGGGAGCCGCGTCCGGAGGCGGCCCTGGCCGACGGCCGGGCGGACGCCCGTGAGCTGCTCAAACAGGCGAAGGCGCTGCGCGACCGGGTAAACCTGGTCCTGGGCGCGGAGCGCGACACACGCGAGCAGGTCTCGACGCGCTTCCGGGCTCTGCGCGAGGCGATGGCCCTGCGCGACCTGGGGCAGATGGACCTCGAACGCCTCAAGGACACCTCGACCGACCGGCTCCCGCTGCTGGCCCTGCGCAAGGCCGGCTTCAGCACCGTGGGCCAGCTCGTCGAAGTCAGGCCAGCCGCACTGGCCGCCCTACCCGGTATTGCCGAGCTGACCGCGAACCGGGTGGTCGCGGCGGCCAAGGCGCTGGCCGAGGCCGCTCAGGAGAGCCTGGGAATCCGGATCGACCTCGACCCCGGCAACAGCCAGGCGACCGAACTGCTGGCCTGGCTGCGCCACGCCGTCACGCTGGCTGACACGATCGACCCCCGGCGGAACGCGGCGGAGACGGTCGCCAGCCAGCTGCCCGGCCTGCTCACCCAGGCCGGGCCCACCCGGAGCCGGGCTCGGCTGTTCCTGGCCGGGAAGGAAAGGCGCCGGCTGGCCGGCGAAGCCCTGGCCGGGGTCGCGGAAATACTGGCGGAGCCCGGCGTGACGGGCCTCGCGGGCGGGCTCGGCGAGGCGGTCACGGTGGCCCGCTCCCGGGTCGAGGACACCGGGGTCTGGACGGACTTCGAGCGCGCCGCCGTCCGCTACTACGGGCTGCTCGGCGAGATCATCAACGGTGGCGGCGCCAGCCAGGCCGGGACCGGCTTCCTGCCCGCCGAGATCGTCGAGGGCATCCGGCGCCAGCAGCTCGACGGCGCCTTCCGAAAGGTGTCGCTGCGCGGCTACCAGGCGTTCGGCGCGAAGTTCGCCCTCGCGCAGCGCCGCGTCCTGATCGGCGACGAGATGGGCCTGGGCAAGACGGTCCAGGCGATCGCCGCGATGGCGCATCTGCGCGCCCTCGACCGCACCCACTTCCTGGTCGTCTGCCCGGCGTCCGTCCTCGTCAACTGGCTGCGCGAGGTCGAGCGGCACAGCACCCTGACCGCGCACCGGCTGCACGGAGCCGACCGCGCCGCCCAGGCCAACCGCTGGCTCGCACGAGGCGGCGTGGCGGTCACCACGTACGACACCCTCGGTCCGCTGAACCTGCCGGAACGAATCGCGACCGGGTCCGGCTCGCGCTGGGGCCCGCGCTCGCCGGCCATCGCGATGCTGGTCGCCGACGAGGCGCACTACGTGAAGAACACGGCCACGAAACGATCGACCGCCCTGCGGGCGCTGATCGACCGGTCCGATCTCGTCGACCGGGTTCTTTTCCTGTCCGGAACGCCGATGGAAAACCACGTCGCCGAGTTCCAGACGCTGGTCGGCTACCTCCAACCGCATCTGGTCCCACCCGACCAACGACGCCTGCCGGGCAACGACGCCGGCATCTCTCCGGTTCGCTTCCGCGTCCAGATCGCCCCGGCCTACCTGCGCCGAAACGTCGACGAGGTGCTGTCCGAACTTCCCGAGACGGTGCACAGCGAAGAATGGCTGGAGTTCTGCCCGGCCGAGCGGGCTGCATACCGGCAGGCCGTCCTCGGCCGACAGTTCATGGCCATGCGCCAGGTGGCGTTCGACGCGGCCCCGGAGCAGTCCGAGAAGCTCGCGCGTCTCGCGGAGATCGTTCAGGAGGCGAGCGAGAGCGGCCAGCGGACCGTGGTGTTCTCCTACTTTCTCGGCGTTCTGGACGCGGTCGGGGCGCGGCTGCGCCGCGAGGCGGGCGCTGGACGCGTGTTCGGCCCGATCCGGGGCAACGTCGCGCCCGAGCGGCGCCAGCAGATGATCGACGAGTTCAGCGCCAGCCCGGCGCCCGCCGTCCTGCTCAGCCAGATCAGCGCTGGCGGGACGGGCCTTAACATGCAGGCCGCGTCCGTGGTCATCCTGTGCGAGCCGCAGGTCAAACCGAGTCTGGAGACCCAGGCGATCGCGCGCCTGCGCCGGCTCGGCCAGGTCCGCACGGTGCGGGTGCACCGCCTGCTGACCACCGACAGCGTCGACCAGCGGCTGGTCGACATCCTGGCGGCCAAGAGCGCGGACTTTGACGCCTACGCCCGCCGTAGCAGCCTGGCGGACGCCGGGCCGGACGCGTTCGACGTGTCCGACGAGGCTTTGGTCAGGAAGGTCGTGGAGGAGGAGTACCTACGGATGGCGATGGCGGCGGCCGGTCCGGAGCAGGGCGGCCGCGTCGGCGACGGTCAGCTGGCGAGCCACACCGAAGAATGATCTGTCCAGAACCGCGCAACCGGCGGCCACCGCGTTGCTAGCCGGCGCGGTTTTGTCGGAGGGATGAGCCATCATTCCCGGGGACAGACGATACCGCTGTCGTTCCCTGCCCCGGGACGAAAGGAGAAGGCCGTGCCGGATGACGAGCTTTACCGGCGATGGCAGGTCGCCCTGACCGAGCCGCTGCATCGCCTGCAAATCCGGTCGGCGCCGAAGGCCGACTTCAACCACGAAGTCTGTCGGTCTTGAGCTTCTTGAAACGATACCTTTCGAGCCGTTGATCAGGGCGGAGCATGACGCCGGATCCCCCTGACCCAGTTCACCTTGATCTGCCGCCATCCGAGCGAGGCCACCGGCGATGCCACCCAAGGTGGCTGGGCTCGTCGCCGTCCGCGACGGGTAGTCGCGCTGGGAGCGGGTATAGCCGCGCGGCAAGCCTCAGGCGAACGGCACCGACGGCGAAGGAGCCCTCCGATGAGCGTCATCGACAAGGCGAAGAACAGCATGCAGCGGCTCAGGGGCCGGAGCAAGCGGAACGCCGGCCGGGTCAGCGGCGACCGCGGGATGGAAGCCCGAGGCGCCGCGCAGAAGATCGGTGGGGACGTGAAACAGGCCGGCGAGAACCTGAAGGACACGACTCGCTGACGATGTCCGCGAGCATCTGATCCGGGGCCTCCGGACGCGCGACCATGGCGCCGCGCGCCCGGAGGCCCCGGCAGGTCTCAGGCCGGGCGACGGTGTCAGACCCGGCGGCGCGGCAGCGAGCCGATCCCGCCGCCGAACAGGGCGATGACGCCCAGGAGAATCCCGAAAACGCCGAACGTCGTGGGCGCGTCCCACGAGATGGCGGTGGTGAAGGCGAGCAGAACGCCGATCACAATCAGGGTGATAGCGGCAAGAGCTCCGATAACGCCTAAATCACTCATGGGACCGCTCTACCCACCCACCGGTCCCCATAACTACCTGCTTCAGGCCGCCGTCCCCGGCCGCGGCAAACGCGCCAACGACGGCTTCCGGAGCCGCCCATACCCCGGGAGACGGCCGATGAGACGCCGGCGAGACGTTCGGGGGGCGCACGGCCGATAGACATCCGCTGTGCGGGCGCGCGGCGCCCGAGCAGGGGGGAGAAGCGGGTGTTCCATGACCTGGACGCGAGTCTGGCCGCGCTCGTGCGGGCGGAACTGGCGCTGCCCGGCGTGGACATCAGCTTCGACGGGCCGGACGACCAGTTCCCACCCTCCCAGGTCCATCTGCCCGCGCTGTCCTTCTTTCTCTATGACATCCGCGAGGACGTCGAGCTGCGGGCGGCGGACTGGGACTTCGACCAGGACGCGTCGGGCGCCTACATCCGGCGCCGGCCGCCGAAACGGGTCGCCTGCTCGTACCTCATCACGGCCTGGCCCAGCGACCACGCACCGTATCCCGCGCAGGACGAGCACCGCCTGCTCGGCGAGGTGCTCAAGGTGCTGCTGCGCCACCCCACCATTCCCGACGAGTACCTGGCGCCGGAGCTCGCCGGCCAGCCGCCCATCCCGACCCGGATCATCGCCGAGAACCGGCTGCAGAGCCTGGGCGAGTTCTGGCAGGCGATGGGCGGCAAGCCGAAGGCCGCGCTGCATTTCGGCGTCACCCTGAGTTTCGACGTCTTCGCCCCGAGCGAGCCGACACCCGCCGTCGCGCTGGTCAAGGTCGTCGTCGGCAACCAGGTCCCGCCGCCAAAGGCCCCTGCCGAGACACCGACAGAAACGCCGGCAGAGCCGCCGACAGAGCCACCGGCGGAAACACCGGCGGAAACAGCGACACCGACAGCGACCTGACGCAGGCTGCCCGAAAGAGGGGGACGACGAGGAATGCCCGTGTACCTCACGCCCGGCGTGTACGTCGAGGAGGTGCCGGCCGCGATCAAACCGATCGCCGCGGTCGGCACCAGCACCGCCGGCTTCATCGGCGTCGTCGCCGACGGCGTCGAGACGCCCCTGCGTCCCGGCCGCACCGGCTTCACGCTCGACGTCGACGCCGACGGCAACCCGAAGCTCGACGCGGCCGGCAACCCGAAGCGGGTGCGCACCGAAGCCGACTTCTACCCCGTCGCCGACGCCGGCGCGGCCGTGCTCGTCGACAGCTGGGACAGCTTCCGCACTCACTTCGGGGACGTCCAGGCCGGCAACTTCGTGCTGGCCAACGCGGTGTACGGCTTCTTCAACAACGGCGGCTCCCGCGCCTGGGTCGCCCGCGTCGCCGGGCCGGACCCGGCTCCCGCGACCGGCACGGGCACGCCGGCGACGCCGGCCACGGGGACGGGTGAGACCACCGGTACGGCCGGCGACCCACCCGCGGCGGGAGCGGGCGCGGACGGCGGAGCGGACGGCGGAGCCGGCACCGAGGCGGACGAGGACCCCCCGCTCGTCGGCATCGACACGGACCCCGTGATCCGGGCCGCGCTGATCAGGGCGCTGGACGCCTTCCTCGACGTGGACGAGATCTCGATCGTCGCGATTCCCGGGGCGACCAGCGACGACGTCCAGAAGGTGATCGTCGACCACTGCGAGAACGAGAACACCCAGGACCGCTTCGCCGTCCTCGACGGGCGCCGCCAGGTCACGGAGCTGACCAAGAGCGAGATCGCCGGCAACGTGCGCGACAGCAGCTACGCCGCCGTGTACTACCCGTGGATCGCGATCGGCTCCGACGCGGGTGGCAAGCCGATCTACCAGCCGCCGAGCGGGCACGTCGCCGGCGTGTACGCCCGCGTCGACGCGGGCCGCGGCGTGTACAAGGCGCCCGCGAACGAGGTCATTCGCGGCGCGAACGGGGTCGAGGCGACGGTCGGCAAGGCCGCGCAGGCCGGGCTGAACCCGGACGGCGTCAACGTGATCCGCCTGTTCGGCCCGAACGTCACGATCTGGGGCGCCCGCACGACCGCCGCGCTCACCCAGCCGGAGTGGAAGTACATCAGCTCCCGGCGGCTGTACATCTTCGTCCGCGAGTCCATCCAGGACGGCCTGCGCTGGGCCGTCTTCGAGCCGAACGGGCCGGACCTGTGGTCCAAGGTGCGCCGCAACGTCACCGCTTTCCTCACCACCGTGTGGGCCGACGGCGCGCTGCTCGGCACGACTCCTGAGCAGGCCTTCTACGTGCGGTGCGACAAGGACACGAACAACCCCGCCGTGCGGGACGCGGGGCAGCTCGCCACCGAGGTCGGCATCGCGCTGCTGAACCCGGCCGAGTTCGTCGTCTTCCGGATCAGCCAGTGGGCCGGCCCCGAGGCCTGATTCCGGGGCTGCGGCGGGAGGACGTGCGCCCGCCGGAGCCCCGGAGCTTCGTCACCGGCGTCCCGCTGTTCCTCGGCTTCGACCCCTCGGTCGGGGCGCCCGGCACGGTCGTCGGGCCCGAGCGGCTCGCCACGGTGGAGGACCTGACGGCGGCGGCCGACCTGACCGCCGAGGGAGCCGAGGGAGCCGAGGGAGCCGAGGGAGCCGAGGCCGCCCTGACCGCGACGGCCGAGCTGACCGCCATGGCCGAGCTGGTCGCCGCCACGGCGCGGGTCGGGGGCGCACTCGGCGACGCCGTCCGCGGCTTTTTCGCGAACGGCGGCCGGTCCTGCCACGTCGCCTGGACCGCTCCGGGCCCGGACCCGGCCGCCGCGGTACGCCGGGCCCTGACCGAGCTGGACGACCGGGCCGAGCTGGCCGGCCTGACCGACGTCGACCTCGTCTGCCTGCCCGACCTGGGCGCGTGGCCGCGACCGGCGGAGATCCCCGCCGCCCAGCGGGCCGTGCTCGAGCACTGCGCGGCCCGCGGCGACCGCTTCGCCGTGCTCGACGCGGTGCCGGGAGCGGACCTCGACGTGGTGGAGAAGCAGGCCCAGAACCTGGCCGGCCCGGCCGCCGCGTTCGGCGCGCTGTACTTCCCGTGGCTGCGGGTTCCGGCGGACGGCGCCGCCCGATACGTGCCGCCGTGCGGGCACATCGCCGGCACCTACGCGGCGCTCGACCGGGCGCGGGGCGTCCACCGGGCACCGGCGAACCGCGAGATCGCCGGTGTGCTCGACGTGTACCTCGACCTCACCGACGCGGACATCGTCCGGCTGTACGAGGCCGGGGTGAACCCGGTGCGCGCGCTGCCCGGCCGGGGCATCCGTGCCTGGGGCGCCTGCACGCTGAGCGACGACGAGCGCTGGGCGAGCATCCCTGTCCGCCGGCTGGTCTCGACGATCGGGCGCTGGGCCCGGCGGTTCCTGGAGACGGCGGCGTTCGAGCCGAACGACGTGCGGCTCTGCGCGCGGATCATGCGTGAGCTCACCGCGGCGCTCGAGGTCCTGCACGCCGCCGGAGCCTTCGCCGGGCGCGTCGCCGAGGAGTCCTTCTACGTGAAGTGTGACCACGAGACGAACCCGCCGGAGTCGGTCGCGGCCGGCCTGGTCGTCACCGAGATCGGGGTGGCGCCCGCCGTCCCGGCCCAGTTCATCATCGTCCGGCTGATCTCCAGCGCGGACGACGCCACGGTCGACGCGGCCTGACCGGCTCGCGAGGAGGAGGTAACGAGAGATGGCGACCCGCATCGACCCGTACAACGGGTTCACGTTCTCGGTGGAGCTCGACGGCATCACCCGGGCCGGCTTCCGGGAGTGCTCCGGCCTGCAGAACAGCCAGAACGTCAGCACCTACCGGGAGGGCACCGACCGGTACCTCAGCCCGCGCAAGATCCCAGGCATGGTCACCTACGGTGACATCACGCTGAGCCGCGGCATCACCAGCGACACGAAGCTGTGGGAGTGGCGCCTGAAGGCGGTGCGCGGCGACGTGGAGCGGCACAACATCTCCATCAGCGTGCTCGACGATGCCGGCGCGGCCAGGATCACCTGGAACCTGTTCGAGGCGTGGCCGACGGGCTGGACCGGGCCGTCGCTCAACGCGACGTCGGACGAGTTCGCGATCGAGCAGATCACGATCGCCTACGAGCGCCTCGAGGTCGACCAGTGGTCCTGATGAGCGCCGCCGCGGCGGCCGACCCCGGCCCCGACCTCGTCGCCGGGCCGGGGATCGGACCGGGGATCGGGCCCGAGGCCGGCACGGCGGCCGCCGCGACCGAGTTCCCGACCGAGTTCCCGTTCGAGCTGCCGCGCGGCCTGCTGGGCCCGGACGGCGCCGTGCACCGGACCGGGACCATGCGGCTGGCCACGGCGTACGACGAGATCGAGCCGCTCAAGGACCCGCGGGTGCGGGCGAACCCCGGCTACCTCGTCGTCATCCTGCTGGCCCGGGTGATCACCCGGCTGGGGACGCTCGAGCACGTCAACACGGCCGCGATCGAGCACCTGTACGCCGCCGACCTGGCGTACCTCCAGGACCTGTACCAGCGGATCAACCTGACCGGCAGCTCACGCCTGGCGGTCGCCTGCCCCCACTGCGCCGGCGACTTCGAAGTGGAGACGTCTGGCCTGGGGGGATGACCCGCTACCCCTTGGACCGGCTGCACGAGGAGGTGGCGTACGTGGCATTCCATTTCCACTGGCGACGTGAGGACATCCTGCGGCTCGAGCACCGCGAGCGGCAGCGCTGGGTGAGTGAGATCGCCCAGCTCAACCGGCGGCTCACCGACGAGGCGGGAGGTCGAGCGTGACGATCGGTCTGCGCTGGCAGCCGGCCGCGATCGGCAACTGGCCGGCGGCGGCGCGCCCGCTCGAGCCGTTCACCGGCTTCAACTTCGCGGTCGAGATCGAGGGCCTGATCGTCGGCGGGTTCACCAGCGTCGAGGGCCTGGAGAGCGAGCTGCGGACGATCGAGTACCGGGAGGGCGGGGTCAACGGCTACGTGCACCGGCTGCCCGACGGGGCGAACACGTCCACGATCGTCCTGCGGCACGGCCTGACGGCCAACATCTCGCTCTGGAGCTGGTTCGACAACACCGTCCGGGGCGCCGTCCAGCGGCGCAACGGGACGATCGCGCTGCTCGATCGCCAGGGCGTGCCGCTGGTGTGGTGGAACTTCCGGCGCGCCCTGCCGGTGCGCTGGAGCGGCCCGGCGCTGGCGGCGGACAGCGACGCGATCGCGGTCGAGTCGATCGAGCTCGCCCACGAGGGCCTGAGCATGCCGCTGGCCGGGCAGGCGCTCGCCGCCGCCCAGGCGATCGCGGGGATGGGGCGGTCATGACGGCGGCCTCGACGACTGGCGCGGGCGCGGCGACGGGCGCGGGCGCGGCGACGGCGGAGACCGAGGAGACGGCGACGCCGATACTGGCCGTCGACCCGCGGCTGCTCGCGCGCCTGCGTGACCGGGGCCGGCGGGCCGGCCTGCTCGATCTGACGGCCGGCCGCGCGCTGGCGGCGCGCCACGAGCGGATGGTCGGCGGCGCTCCGCTCGCCGCGGCCGTCCTGGCCCGGAGCTACCCGGAGCCGGGGCGCGCGGACGCCCGTGAGCTGCCGGTCGTGGCGGCGCGCGCGCCGCGGCCGCCATCGGTGGAGACCGCCGCGCCCGACCGGTCCGCGCGCCCGCCGGCCCGGCCGGGGACACCGGTGGTCAGCGCGGCGCCGCCGCCGCGCGAAGCGCCTCCGTCCGGGGCGCCGAGCGCGGTCCGGACGCCCCTCGCGGTCGGGCCGGCGCGCCCTGTCCAGCCGGCAAGCGCGGTCCGGACGCCCCTCGCGGCGGCGAGTGCGCCGCCGGCGGCTCGGACCGCCGGGCCGATCAGCGCGCCGAACACCGGCGGGGCGCCGGTCGTCCGGCGGCTTGTGCGCGGCGGCCAGCGCGGCGCCTCCCACTCCTCAGCGGTCCCGCTGTCGGTCCCGCCGTCGGGCTTGCCGTCGGCCTTGCCGCCGAGTCCCGGGCGGGCATCCGCTCCGGTGCCGCCCCGCTCGCGCCTCGCGGCCCCGCCGCCGGACCGCCCACTCGTCGCCGTGCCCGCGCCGGACCGTCCGGTGGCCCCGTTCCTCGGGCTCGCCGCCCAGGCCGGGTCACCGGTGGTCGTGCCCGCGCGGGTCGGGGCACCGGCGGTACCGGTGGTCGTCCCGGCGCGGGAGGACAGCCCGCTGCCCGTCGTCCGCCCGGCTCCCGTCCAGGCGGCGGCGACGCCGATCGCGGCCGCGCTGTTCGGGGCGACTCGTTCCGGCCTCGCGCCATCCGGCCTCGCGCCGTCAGTGCTCGCGCCATCCGGGCTGGCACCATCCGGGCCAGCGCCGTTCGGGCCAGCACCGATGGGTGCCGCGGCGCTGCCGCTGGCCGCGCCACCCGGGCCGGCGACCACGTCGGTCCGGGACGGGCGGGCGGCCCAGCGGCTGGAGCCGACCAGCCCGGCCCGGGCGGCCCACCCGACGTCCGCCCCGCCGGCCCAGCCCACCCAGCCGACACCAGCACAGCAAGCACCGCCAGCACCGCCAGCACCGCCACTGAACCTCGACCGGCTCGCGGCCGCGGTCGAGCGCCGCATCGTGCGCCGGTTCGGCGTCGAGGCGGAACGGCGCGGGAGGCCGAGATGACCCTCATCAACCCGCCCGCCGCCGGCCCGCGCGGCGACAGCCTGGAGAAGCTGACCATCTTCTACCGGAAGGACGGCGTGGTACCGACCTTCGTCGAGGCGCTGTTCAACCCGGCCGAGATCAGCCGGTCCCGGACGATCGACTGGGAGAAGCCGGTCGGCGGCATGGTCGCCACGGTGCCGTACAAGCCGCGGCGGGAGTTCATCGCCGTGCGGCCGGAGACGCTCTCAGTGTCGCTGTTCTTCGACACCTGCGAGTCGCGGGCCGACGCCGACAGCCGCGTGGCCGGCATGCTGACGAACCTGGCCGCCCCCGGCAGCTCATTCACCAGCGGCACGGCCAGCGACGTCACGCGCCTGACCCGCCGGGTGGTCGAGCTCGCTCAGGTCGACCGGGAGACGCACGAGCCCCCGGTCTGCCAGCTCAGCTGGGGCCGCTACGCGCACATCTTCACCGGGGTGCTCACCCAGCTCGACCAGCGCTTCACGATGTTCCTGCCGGACGGGACGCCGGTGCGCGCGACGCTGGACTGCACGTTCGCCGAGTCCCCGACCGTGGCGGCGGCGCGGGCCGGCGAGCTGCATTCGGCCGACGTCGTCAAGTCACGGGTGCTGCGCCGCGGCGACACGCTGCACAGCATCGCGGCGCGGGAGTACGGCGACCCCGCGCTCTGGAAGGAGATCGCGCGGGCCAACGGCATCACCAACCCGCTGCGGGTCTCCCCCGGCACGGTGCTCACCATCCCCCGGCTGGACGGGTAGGGCCGGCGCGATGTCCAACGGAACGAGCGGGACCACGACCACCGGGACGCAGGCGCTCCCGACGCCGACCGTGCGCCTCGACGGCGCCCAGCTGCCACCGGAGGCCCAGCGCGACCTCATCGCGATCCGGGTCGACCACGACCTCGACGCCATCGGCATGCTGACCCTCGAGCTGCGCAACTGGGACGCCGCCACGCAGCGCCACACCTGGTCGGACTCGCCGCTGCTGGCCATCGGCACCGGCATCGAGGTCTGGCTGGGCGGCTACCGCCCGGGCGCCCCGTCGGCCTTCCTGGGCGAGGTCACCGGCATCGAGCCCGTCTGGGAGCCGGACAGCTCGCCGACCGTGACGGTGCGGGCCTACGACTTCCTGCACCGGCTGACCCGCGCGAGCGTGACCCGCACCTTCGTCGACGCCACCGACAGCGACATCGCCGGCCGGCTCGCCCGGGAGGCGGGCCTGCGCGCGCGGGTGACGGCGACCGGCACCCGCCACCGGCACGTGCTCCAGTCCAACCAGACCGACCTGGAGTTCCTCCGCTCCCGGGCGCGCCGCCACGGCTTCGAGGTGTTCGTCCGCGACCGTGAGCTGCACTTCCGGGAGCCGGCCGTCGGGGCGCCGGTGACCGGCGTGCTGCGGGTCGGCGACGAGATCGAGCACTTCGCGGCCTGGCTGAGCGCCGCCGGCCGGGCCGGCCGGGCGACCGTACGAGCCTGGGACCCGCGGGCCAAGCAGGCCGTCGTCGGGTCCCAGGACAGCGCGGTCCTGCCCGCGATGGGCGGGGCGACGGGAGGGCAGCGCCAGGCGGACACGGTCTTCGGCCGGGCCACCGTCACCACCGCGGACGTACCGGTGCGCACCAGGCGGGAGGCCGACGAGCTGGCCCTGGGCCGGCTGCGGACGTCCGCCCTGACCTACGTCGAGGCCGAGGCGGAGGGCGGCGGCGCGCTCGCGTCCGTGCGCGCCGGCACGACGGTCGGCGTCCAGGGGGCGGGGACCCGGTTCAGCGGCACGTACTACGTGGCGCGGGTCGAGCACACCTTCGCCTACGACAACCGGTTTCACGCCCTGTGCCTGCTGCGCCGGACGTCGGCATGAGCGGCGGGATCTACGAGCGGCTGCTCGGCGTCGGAACGGGCGACGTCTTCGCCGGGGTGGCCGTGGGCGTCGTGACGAACGTCAGGGATCCCGACGGTCTCGGCCGGGTCCGGCTGCGGCTGCCCTGGCTCGCGGAGGACGTCGAGACCGACTGGGCCCGGGTGGCCACGCCGATGGCCGGCAACGGGACAGGCGCACAGTTCCAGCCACGGGTCGACGACGAGGCGCTGGTCGCCTTCGAGCACGGCGACCCGGGCACGCCCTACGTCATCGGCTGGCTGTGGAACGGAAAGGACGCCCCGCCGCAGCCGGACACCAGCGGCCGGGGCGACGTCCAGGTGCTGCGCTCGCGCTCCGGCCACGTCGTCCGCCTGGACGACACGAAGGACGGCGAGCGGGTCGAGATCATCGCGAAGGGTGCCCGGAGCAGCATCGTCATCGACGTCGTCGGGCGGACCGTGACGATCACCGGGGAGTCGGACGTCGTGATCGAGGCCGCCGCCGGGCGGCTGACGCTGCGAGGCAAGGCCGGGGTCGAGATCACCTCGGACAGCACGGTGAAGGTCGACGGCAAGGCCGGCGCGGAGGTCACGGGCGGGCCGCGGCTGACCCTCAAGGGCGCCGTCGTCAACATCAACTAGGACGGCCGGAGTGGGAGGGGGACCGACGTGGGACTGCCCGCGGCCAAGGAGGGGGACCGGGTCCTGGCGACCGACATGCACGTCGTCGTGCCACCCGCTCCCGCGACGCCGGTGCTGACGCCGCTGCCGTTCTCCGGCGCGCTCACCGGCGGCCTCAGCCCAGACGTGAACATCATGGGCCGGCCGGCGGCGACGGTCGGGAGCACGGCCGACAACGTCCCCGGGCATGTGCCGCCGGGCGGGGTGTTCCAGCGGCCGCCGTCGAACCGGGGGACCGTCCGGGTCGGCAGCGCAAGCGTGATGATCAACGGCCGGGCGGCGGCCCGGGCCGGCGATGCCGTCGAGACCTGCAACGACCCGACGGACCTGCCGGCGGGCACCATCGTCGCCGCCGGCTCCGTGCTGATCGGCTGAGCGCGCGTGGACATGAGCGGAGCCGGCGGCATGAGCGGGGCCGGCGGCGTGAGCGGGGTGAGCAGCGGGTTCGGCGGATCCGGCTGGGCCTTCCCCGTCACCGTCACCACGGACGGGACGATCCGGCCGGTCACGGACGACGACGAGATCATCCGGGCCGCGATCTGGATGATCCTGAGCACCTCGCCCGGTGAGCGGGTGATGCGGCCGGACTACGGCTGCGGCCTGTCCGAGCACGTCTTCGGCGTCCTCGGCCCGGCGACGACGGCGGGGATCGAGCGGGACGTCACCGAGGCACTGCGGCAGTGGGAACCGCGCATCGACGTCCTGGCGGTCCAGGCCCGCCCGGACGCCGACGACCACGACGTCCTGCTGGTCGAGATCACCTACCGGGTGCGGGCCACCAACAGCCGGCTGAACCTCGTCTACCCCTTCTACCTGGACTGACGGAGCGGACGTGTCGAGGAAACCGGAAAGCTCCCGGCCCGAGGCCGCCGGGGGGCGGTCATGACGCCCCAGCCGCCGCCGTTCGAGCCGCGCAGCCGCGGCGAGCTGGCCGCGTGGACGACGGAACTCGCCCAGCGCTACAGCGCCTGGCGGCCGGCCGCCGACGGCTCGCCCGACCTCGGCTCGGCGCTCGTCGCCATCGCCGCCCACTTCGCCGGGCACGTCGGCGAGCGGCTCAACCGGGCCGGTGACCTGGCCTACCTGGCGTTCCTCGACCTCGTCGGCGAACGCCCGGCGCCGGCCCGCCCGGCCCGGGTGCCGCTGACCTTCACCGCGGCGGCGGGCGTCCCGGCCGGCGTCCCGGTGCCGGCTGGGACGCCCGTGTCAGCGCCCCCCGTCGCGGATGACCAGGGTCCGGGGGGCCAGGCTCCGGGGGGCCAGGCCGAGAGCGTCACGTACGAGACCGACGAGCCGCTGGTGATCTCGCCGGCCCGGCTGCGGCATCTCGTCGTCACCGATCCCGCGCACGACACGTGGACCCGCGTCGGCGTGCCGGCCGACGGCGGGCTCCGCGACGAGCTGAGCGCGCTGCGCGGCACCGAGCCGGTCGGGCACGAGCTGTTCGTCGCGCACCCGCTGCTGGCGTCGGACACGCCGCGGGCGCTGACGGTCAGCACGACCTCGCCGGCGTCGGAACCCTGGAGCGCGACGCCGGCCACCTGGTCGCGCTGGGACGGCTCGGCCTGGACGGACCTGGTCGGCGAGTCCGGGACGGGCACCATGACGCTCGGCGGCCCGATGACGCTCAACATGCGGTACGCGCCCGCGTTCGGCTCCCAGCCGCGCGAGATCGCCGGTGTGCTCGGCCACTGGCTGCGGGGCGAGCTCACCGTTCCCCTGGTCACCGGCGCGGCCGCGCTGCCCCCGACCGCGGTCGCCGTCGGCCGTCGCCCGCCCGAGGCCCCCGCGCCCGGGCTGGCGCCGTTCGGCGTCGAGGGCCAGGTCAGATGGTTCTACCTGAGTGTGCCGCCGCCCCCGGCCGGCGCGGCCGGCACCCGCATCCGGATCAGCGTGACCGCCGCCCGCTGGGGCCAGGCCAGCGCGGACCGGCCGGTCGTCCTGGACTGGACCTACCGGGTCGGCGCGAGCTGGAAGCCGTTGGGGCGGGCCCGCGGCGACGGCGCGCAGCCGTCCCCGTCCGACTCGATGTCGTCCGGCGCGGCGCCGCCCGGGCGTTTCGTCGACGCGACCCGGGCGTTCACCGGAACCGGCGGCGCGGACGGCGGTGGGGACGGCGGCCACGGGGACTGGATCGAGGCCGACCTGCCGGGCGACCTCGCCCCGTCGCTGCTCAACGGGGTGGAGGGGCACTGGCTGCGCCTCGAGCTCGTGCAGACGGAGGGCGCCTACGACGTCCCGCCGATCGTCGACGCGCTCGAGGTGACCTTCGAACGGCCCACGGCCCGGCTGCTCGACCTGACCCTCACCCGGGACGCGGCCGAGACGACGCCGGTGCCGGTCCCGGCGGCGTTCGCTGACGGTGTCGAACTCGACCTCACCCGGTCCGTCCGGCCGTTCGGCGCGCTGCCCGCCTACGACGACACGCTCTACCTGGAGTGCCCCGAGGCGCTGGCCGCCGCGGCGACGCTCACCCTCGTCGTCACGGTCACGAACGCCGCCGCCGCCACGACAACCCCGACGACAACCCCGACGACAGCGGCGACGACAGCGGCGACGACAGCGCCGGCGAGAGCCGCGACGACGACGCCGCTACCGACGGTGGTGCTCACGCCGCCGATCCGGTGGGAGACCTACGACGGCGCCCGCTGGCTGTCGGTCAGCTCGGTGAGCCGGGACAACGCCTTCACCGTCGGCGGGGACGTCACCCTGGCGCCCGCCGCCCCGTCCCGGCCGACCGAGGTCGGCGGCCGCGTCGCGCACTGGGTACGGGCCCGGCTGCTCGGCGACTACGGCGCCCCGGCCGGCTACCGGTCGGTCCAGGACACCAAGGGCGCCTGGACGGTCGAGTACACGGCGGCCACCCTGGCCCCGCCGGTGCTGGCCGACCTCGGCTGGCGACCGTTGACGGTGACCAGCGGCCGGCCGGAGGTCCTGGTCACCCGCAACGCCGGGGTGGAGACCGTCCACCGGCTGGCCCCGGGGCAGTGGCTGACGTCGATCCGGAGCGAGGGCGGCGACGGCCTGGTCCCGTTCGTCGGCTCCGACGAGTCCGACCCGGCGCTGCACCTGGGCTTCGAGGGCGACTTCGGCCAGGAGCCGGTCACGCTGTTCTTCCCCGTCGGCCCGCCCCAGCCCCAGGACGTGGCCTTCGACGGCGGCACGGCGGGTTCAGCGGACGTTCCGGGTCTGTCGCTGGTCTGGGAGTATTCGGGCCCGGGCGGCTGGCAGGCGCTGGCCGTCATCGACACCACCGGCGGGCTCGCGGACCCGGGCACCGTGCGGTTCGTCGGGCCGCCGGACCAGGCGCCGCGCACGGTCGCGGGCCGGGACGGCTACTGGGTGCGGGTCCGGGTCGCGGGCGGCGAGCCGGCGTTCGTGCCGACGCTGCGCGGCGTGCTGCCGGACACGGTGTGGGCCACCGAGGGCTCGACGGTGGGCGAGGAGATCCTCGGAAACGGCACCGGGACGCCCGGTCTGACGCTGAGCGCGGCGCACACCCCGGTGCTGCCCGGCGAGCGCCTCGTCGTGCGCGAGGCCATCGATCCGGCGACCGGCGAGGACGTCTGGGTGAGCTGGGCGGCGGTCGGCGACCTGCGCGCGTCCGGCCCGGACGACCGGCACTTCACGCTCGACCGGCTCACCGGGACGATCCGCTTCGGCGACGGGCTGGCCGGGCGGATGCCGCCGCCCGGCGAGGGCAACATCAGGATCGGCTACCGGTACGGCGGCACCGCGGCCGGCAACCGCCCGGCCGGCGCGATCAATCAGGTGGCCGTGGCCGTCCCGGGCCTCGACGCCGTGGTCAACCACCTGCCGGCCGAGGGCGGGGCCGACCGCGAGTCGCTGGCCGAGATCCGCGCCCGCGGCGCGCGCTCGCTGCGGCATCGGGACCGCGCCGTCGCGCCCAGCGACCTGGAGGACCTGGCGCTGGCGGCGACCGGCGAGGTGGCTCGGGCCCGAGCTGTGACGCCGAGCGGCTACGACCCGTTCGACCTGTGGTTCAGCGCGGACGAGCCGACGCCGAGCGACGCCTGGGCGGCGGCCGGCCCCGGCCAGGCCGGGGTGGTGATCGTCCCCCGCGCGGGCGGCGACCGGCCGGCGCCGAGCCCGGGGCTGCTCGGCGAGGTCCGCGCGTACCTGGCGGACCGGGCGCCGGCGACGGCCCGGGTGTGGGTGGTCGGCCCGGAGTGGATCGAGGTCACCGTCGTCGCGACCGTCGTGCCGGAGCCGGACGCCGAGCCAGGCGCGCTGCGGCGGGCGATCCGCGACCGGCTGCGGGCCTTCCTGCACCCGCTCACCGGCGGGGACGGCGCCGCCGGTGCCGGTGCCGGCGGGAACGGCGGCGGCGGCACCGGCGACAACAGCGGTCCCGGCTGGGACTTCGGCCACGAGCCGCGCCGCTCCGACCTGTTCGCGCTGCTGCACCGGGTGCCCGGCGTCAGCCACGTGCGCCAGCTCGACGTCCGCTCGACACCGGCGGTGGACTCGGAGGCCTTCGCGGACCGGATCACCGCCGTCCTCGAGCGGCCGCTCGACGCGGGCGTGGACGCGGCGACCGACGCCGAGGCGCGGCGCTGGCTGGAGCGGGCCCTCGTCTTCTCCGGCGACCACCAGATCACCCTGACCGAGACAGGCTGAGGAGCGGCCATGCTGACCAGCGCGACCGGGCCCGGCGGGATCGCGGGCGACGCGCTCGCGGGCGGCACCGTGACCTACGACGGGCTCGTCGCCGAGGCGCGGACGCTCATCCCGGCGCTGCACCCGGGCTGGACCGACCACAACCCGAGCGATCCCGGCATCGCCCTGGTCGAGCTGTTCGCCTGGCTCACCGACATCCTCGCCTTCCAGGTCGAGCAGATTCCCGACTGTCACACCTGGTCCTACCTCGCGCTGCTGAACGGCCCCGGCTGGCAGGCGCCGGCGGACGAGGCCGGCGCGGACGTCGGCGCGGCCGTGTCCGCCGCGCTGCGGGAGCTGGAGCGGCGCCACCGCGCGGTCACCGTCGCCGACTACGTCGAGGCGCTGGGCGCCGAGTGGCCGACCAGCCCGGAGGCGGTCGCGCTGGCCGCGGCCGGGCACGACCCGCGCCTGGCCCGGGTACACGGCGCGGCCCGGCGCGATCTGGCCCGGCCGGCCGAGACGGTGGACGACGAGGCCCCGGCCTACGTCAGCGTCGTCGTCGTGCCGCCCCCGCCGGCCGGGGAAGGGCGCCCGGCCCCCACCGCCGAGCTGCTGGCGGCGGTGGCGGCCTTCCTGGAGCCGCTCCGGCTCGTCACCACCCGGCTGCGAGTGGTCGGGCCGGCGTACGCCGACGTCGGGATCGCCGCCAGCCTCGGGCTGCGCGCGGACGCGCCGCCGGAGCGGGCGCTGGCGGACGCGCTCGCCGCGCTGCGGGCCGCCTGTGACCCGTTCACCGGGGGTCCGGACGGTGCCGGCCGGGCCTTCGGCGCGCCGGTCTACCTCTCGGAGGTGTACGCCGTGCTCGACGACCTCCCGCTGGTCGACTTCGCGACCGACGTGACGCTGAGTGGCGCCCGCCCCGTGACGGCCGAGGACGACTCGGTCGCCGCGATCGACGTCGGGCCGCACGAGCTCGCCGTCGTCAGCCGGGTCGACCTCGTCGCCTACGACCGTTACGGACGCCCGTACTCGCGCAGCTGGCCCCCGCCGGACCCGGCGGCGGCCAGGGCTGGCGGTGGTGGCCCGGACAGCGGCGCGGCGCCGGCCGCGGGGGGCCGGGGATGAGCAGCACGTATCTCGACCACCTGCCGGCGGCGTTCCGCGCCCATCCGTTCGTCGGCGAGTTCCTGCTCGCCTTCGAGGCGCTGTTCACCGGCCGGGACGACGCCGACGGGCCCGGCCTCCAGCAGCGGATCGACGACATCCCGCGCCACCTCGACCCCCTCACCGCGCCGGCCGACTTCCTGCCCTGGCTGGCCGGCTGGGTGGCGCTGGCCATCCCGGCCGACTGGGACTCCGACACCACCCGCGGCTTCGTCCGCGAGATCGTCCCGCTGTACGCGCGGCGGGGGACGATCGGCGCGCTGACCCGGATGCTGCAGATCTTCCTGCGGCCGCTCGGCGGGGACGTCGAGTGGAACGACGTCACCGTCGAAGACGCCTTCGACGACCTGCCGCACTACTTCCAGGTCCGGCTGCGGCTGCCGGACAACGACCCGAACCGGATCCGGGCCGCCCGCGAGACAGCCCGAGCGATCATCGATCGGGAGAAGCCGGCGCACACTGTCTACGGGCTGAAGATCGTCTTCCCGACGATGCGGATCGTCTCCGAGGAGCTCATCCGGGCCGAGGGTCGCGGGGAAATGCTCACGGTCGGTGGCAACACCTGGCTCGGCACGGCCGAGTAGAGAGGGAACCAGAAGGCGATGGCGGACTATACCCAGCCGGCCGACGTGCTCAAACGGGTCCGGTTCTTCGACGGCCAGTACCTGATCGACCAGGACTTCATCGACGAGCAGCGCTACCACCTCGACCGCGAGCACCGCGCCGCCCGCTCGATCGGGCTGGTCGGCGTGGTCGACGGCCTGGCCGTCGCGGCGGACGCCGCCCACCCCTACCAGGTGACCGTGTCGCCCGGCGCCGCCGTCGACGGGGTGGGCCGGCATCTGCTGCTGACGGCCCCGGTCACCCTGGCGCTGCCGACCGACCACTTCTCCGGGGTCGCCGCCGAGCTGCGGCTGTTCTACCGGGAGAACCCGACCGACGTGGCCCCGACCGGCGGCGCCAGCCAGCGCCGCTTCGACGAGACGCCGGTCGTCGCGGCGATCACGGGCGGCGCCGTCGCCGTTGCCCCGGCCGACGCGCCGACGCACTGGGACTCGGACGGGGTGCTGCTCGGCCGGGTCTCGGTGAGCGCGCGGGGCGACGTCGTCATCGACCCCGCCGCGCCCGCGCCCCGGGCCGGCCTCGACCCGCCCGGCCCGTTCCGCGGCTCGGTCGGCGTCCTGGGCGACCTGACGGTCGGGACGCCGGCGCCCGCGCCGGCTGACGCCACCGATACCGCGGACGCCGCCGCCGGGTGGGAACGCACGATCACCGCCCGCGGCGAGCACAGCGCCCGGCTGCGGATGCGCGGCGGCCTGGTCAGCGGCTTCGCGGGCGCGCATCCCGGCTACGGCGGCGCGATGGAGGGAGTCGTGGTCGGGACGGGCAGCCAGCACGCGCTGACGCTGGTCACCGGCGGTCAGCCGCGGCTGACCGTGACGGGCGCGCCGGAGAAGTCCCCAGACAACATCGCGGGCCGGGTCGGCATCGGCACGCCGGTGCCGACCGCGCCGCTGCACGTCGTGGGAGGCGGCACCGGCCCCGACCTGATCGTCGGCGGGCGGCTGAAGGCCCAGGCCGCCGACGGCGCGCTGCTGATCGGGGACGACCGCGCGATCGGCGGCCTGGACGCCGACAAGCTGGGGCTGCGGACCGGGGGCAGCTGGCGGCTGGTGGTCACCGGCGGCGGGAACGTCGTCATCGGCGACAGCACGCCGGCCACGAGCGGCGGGTGGAAGCGCGTCCTCGACGTCTACGACGGGGACAGCGCCCGCCTGACGGTCCGCAACAAGGCGGTCACCGGCTTCGTGGGCGCCCAGAACACCGAGTACGACGGGGCCACCGGCTGGGTTGCCGGCACCGACAGCGCGCACCCGGCGTCGATCGTCACCAAGGGCAAGGTCCAGCTGACGGTTACCGCGGCCGGCGACGTCGGCATCGGCACCCTCACGCCGACGGTGAACCAGTACTGGTCCCGGGCGCTCGACGTCACCGGCGGGAGCGCGGCCCGGCTCGTCGTCAACGGCGGCAAGATCCTCGGGGTCGTCGGCTCGCACCCGAACGGCTACGGCGCCAAGAGCGGCCTCGTCGTCGGAACCGAGAGCGAGCACGCGGCATCGATCCTGACGGCCGGCGCGGTACGGCTCACCGTCGCCTCCGACGGCAACGTCGGTATCGGCACCACCGCCCCGCTGATCAGCGGGTGGGATCGGGTTGTCGACGTCTTCGGGAAGAACAACGCGCGGCTGGTCCTGCGCGCGAACCCCGCGGACGATCCCGTCAAGGACTCCAAGAAGGAGGTCCGGGCGGTCGTCACGACGCACCCGGGCACGCCCTATCCGTCGCCCACGACCACGATGAGCCAGCGCACGCCGGTCGGCATGGTGGTGGGCACGGAGACGAAACACGACGTCAGCCTGATGACGAACGGCACTCTGCGCCTGACCGTCGACCAGGAGGGCGACACCTTCTGCCACGGCAGGATGTGGATCAAGCCGGAGTCCTTCTCGCGGTGGGGCTTCGACGGCAGATTCGGGCCCGACAACCAGCGCTTCTGGTTCCAGGTCGGCCTGTTCGGCTGGAACGTCAACGACGCGCAGGGCGGCAACGAGGGCGGCAAGGCTTACATCAAGGGCGGTGAGGTCTACTGGGTGTCCGACCTCCGGCTCAAGGAGGACCTGCGCGAGCTGGACGACGCGACCGCCGTCGTGGGCGCGCTGCGCGGCGTCACGTACCGCTGGAACGAGGCCGGCCTGCGGTTCCAGACCCGGCCGATGGAGGAGCGGGTCGGCGCGGGTCCGACGGCGAGCGAGGCGGAGCATGCGGCCGTGCGGGCCGAGGTGCGCGAGTCCCTGCTCACGGGCCTGCGCGGGCGCCGCGAGGTCGGCCTCATCGCGCAGGAGGTCGAGGCGGTCATGCCCGAGCTCGTCGGGGTCGACGCCGACGGCGTGCGCGGCATCGACTACGCCAAGCTCACCGCCGTCCTGGTCCAGGCGATCAAGGAACAGCAGTCGACGATCGCAGCCATCTCCGGCCGCGTCCGCGCGCTGGAGAACCGACCGGAGGACAGCCATGCGTGAGCGGATGGGCAAGCGCCGCGAGGAACTGGCCGACGAGCTGCGGCGGGGCCAGGAGATGCTCGCCAGCCTGGACGCCCAGCGCGCCGAGCTCCAGCAGACGCTGCTGCGGATCAGCGGCGCGCTCCAGGTCCTCGAGGAGCTGCTCGCGCCCGACGGCCCCGCGACCGGGGCCGCGACGGCGACCGGGGCCGGGGCCGCGACCGGGGCCGTTTCCGCGACGCCGGCCGGCCGTCCGGTGGCCGTCGCCGTCGCCGAAGCCGCGTCCTGAGGCGCGGCGTGCTGGCCGGCCAGGCTCTGACCCGCAAGGCTCTAACCCGCAAGGCTCTAACCCGCAAGGAAGCGGATGGCGGCCAGGACCCGGCGGTGGTCGTCCGGGTCCGGCGGGAGGCCGAGCGCGTCGTAGATCCGCGACACGTGCTGCACCACCGCCTTCGCCGAGATGCCGAGCTTGGCCGCGATGGCCCCGTTGCTGCGCCCCTTCGCGATGAGCGCGAGCACCTCCCGCTGCCGGGCGGTGAGCGCGCCCAGCGGCGAGCTGGGCGCCTCGGTCCGTCCCACCATGAGCTCGACGACCTCCGGGTCGAGGGCGATGCCGCCCTCGGCCACCCGCCGCACGTCGGCGCAGAGCTGGTCGACGTCGGTGATCCGGTGTTTGAGCAGGTAGCCGACGCCGGCCGGCCGGTCGCCGACAAGCGCCATCGCGTACCGGGGCAGCAGGTGGCGGGAGAGCACGACGACGCCCGTGGCGGGGTGGCGCGCGCGGATCGCCAGCGCGGCCCGCAGTCCGTCGTCGGTGTGCCCCGGCGGCATCCGGATGTCGGTGACGACGGCGTCGGGCCGCGCCTCGGCGACCATCTCGAGCAGACCGGGCGCGTCGGCGGCGGTGCCGACCACGTCGAGACCGGACGCGGTGAACAGCCGGACGAGAAGCTCGCGCAGCAGCGCCTCGTCCTCGGCGATCACCACCCGCACGGCGGTCTCGCTACGCGCCGGGCGGTGGCGACTAGAGCTAGGTCCAGTCGAGACCTGGGCCGGGGTCCATTGTGCGTCGTGCCTGGTGAACCTAAGTTTAGCTGCGCGTCGGGCACGGGTTGCGAGCCCGGTGGCGGAAACACGGGCACCATCGTCGCCGGACACGCGCCACCCCGTGAACGGTTCACAGCTTTTGTTGCGTTCGGACGGCACGACGGGAGCGTTGGCTCGGAATGGCCGGTCTGGACGTGAGCCTTCTTGGCGAAGTCACCATCCGTCACGACGGCACGGTCCTCCCGTGTTCGTCCACGAAGGCGCTGGAGCTGCTGGGCTTCCTGATCACCCGTCGTGATCACCCGCTGGCCCGGGACTCGGTGGCCGACGCGCTGTGGCCGGACGAGCGGCCCGAGGCCACCCGGCGGCAGCTGCGCCAGGCGCTGTGGCGGCTGCGGGGCGCGCTGTCCGGAGCGCCCTTCCTGCGCACCACGCGGGGCGGCCGCCTCGAGGTGGACGTCAGCGCGTTCGCGTCGGTCGACCTCGTCCTGCTGGAGGAGGCCCACGCCGAGACCGCGGACATCGCGGGCCCTCAGCTCAGCGACCGCCAGGCCGAGCGGCTGGAGATCGCGGTCGCGGGCTACGGCGGGGACTTCCTCGCCGGCTGCCACCAGGACTGGTGCCTGCCCGAGCGGACCCGCGCCCAGGAGATCCACATGTCCCTGCGCGACCAGCTGATCGGGTACTGCGAGCCGCGTCGCCTGGTCGCGCGGGCGCTCGCGCACGGCCGCGCGGTGCTCGAGCGGGAACCGGCGCGGGAGACCACGCACCGGCTGCTCATGCGGCTGCACCACCGCCGCGGGGACCGCGCGGCGGCGCTGCGGCAGTACCGGCACTGCGTGGAGGCCCTCGCCGCCGAGTACGGCGTCGGGCCGTCGGCCCTCACCACTCAGCTGCACCGGCGGATCCGGGAGGACGAGGGTCAGCCCGACGGCGCCGACCGCGCCGACCGCCCGCTCGAGGGGGACCGCGACCGGGACGACCCCGCGGAACGGGCGGAGCGTGACGGCCGGGACCGCGACGGCCGCGGGAGCCGTCCGGAGATCGCCGCGCTGCACGAGCGGCTGGCCGAGATCCAGGCGACCCTGGACATGCTCCTGCTCGCCGTCGGGCACGGGCCGGATTCGCCGGTCGGGCGGCCCGGATGACCGGCGGCTCGGCGGCGGCGCCCCCGCTGGCCACCCGCCCGAAGCGACCGGGGGAATGGGCGGAGCCCCCGGTCGCGGAGGGCGGCGTGCTGGCCCGGGTGGACGGCCGGCTGCGGGAAGAGCTCGGGCGGGTCCGCTCCCCCGCCGCCCCCGCCGGCGACGCGCCGCCCGACCCGCTCGCCGGCTACTACATCAGCGAGGCCGAGGTCGACGAGATCCTCTCCGGGCCCGGGCTCGACCTGCCCGACGTCGAGCCGGGCCGGCTCACCCGGCTCGCGGACGCGTTCGGACTCACCCGGTTCGACACCGACGTCGTCCTCACCTGCCTGGCCCCGGAGATCGACCGGCGGTTCGGGCGACTCTACGCGTACCTGCACGACGACGTCACGCGCCGCGCGCCCAGCGTCGACCTCGTCCTCACGCTGTGGTGCGCGGACGGCGCCGCCCGGCTGGCGGGGCGGGCCCGTCTCGCGCCGGGCGCGCCGTTGCGGCGCCACGACCTCGTCCGGCTGGACGAGGCCGGTGAGCCGCGCCCGGCGTCCATGCTGGAGTGCGCGCTGCGGCTGGATCCCCGCGTGGCCCGCCATCTGCTCGGCGACGACGACCCGGACGACCGTCTCGCCGCCGTGCTCGTCCGCGCCGAACCGGACCCGCCCGCGGCGGTGGACACGGCGGGCTGGCTCCCGTCCGGCCAGGTCGAGGACCTGATGGCCCTGCTCGGACGCGCCGGGCCGGAGATCGTGGTGTACCTCGACGGGCCGGCCGGCTCGGGGCGGGCCGCGCTCGCCCGCGCGCTGGCCCGGCGGACGGGCCGGCCGCTGCTCGTCGGGCGCTGCGGCGCGCTGGCCGGCGAGTCCCCCGCGCGCGGCGCCGAGTTGGTCCGGCTCGTCGGCCGGGAGGCGCGCCTGCGGGGCGCGGTGACCTATTGGCGCGACGGGGACGAGCTCGGCACCGACGAGCGGCGGGCGGCGTTCGTCGAGGCGCTCGCGGACGGGCCCGGCCCGGTGCTCGTGGGCGGCCTCGGGCCGTGGGACGGCCCGGAGCCGGCCTGGCGCCCGTTCGCGCGGCTCCACTTCGACCGTCCCGACGCCCAGGCCCGCCGCCGTCTGTGGGCCGGCGCCCTCGGCGGGACGGTCGTCGACGAGACGGATCCGCCGGACGTCGCGGCGCTCGCGGCGGCGTTCCGGTTCACCGCCGGCCAGATCCGCGAGGCCCTCGCCGCCGCCGGCATGCTCGCCCTCACCCGGGACCCCGCGGCGCCCCGCCCACGCCACGCGGACCTGACGACGGCCTGCCGGACCCGGTCCGGGCGCGAGCTCGCGCGCCTGGCCCGGCACGTGGTCACACCCTACGGGTGGGACGATCTCGTGCTGCCGCCCGAGCGGATGGCCCAGCTGCGCGAGCTCGCCGACCAGGTCCGCCACCGCGGCCTCGTGCACGACACATGGGACTTCGGCCGGGCCGTCGCGCCCGCCGGCGGGATCACCGCGCTGTTCGCCGGCCCGCCCGGCACCGGCAAGACGATGGCGGCGTCGGTGCTGGCGAACGCGCTCGGCGTCGACCTCTACGCGATCGACCTCGCCACGACGGTCAGCAAGTACATCGGCGAGACGGAGAAGAACCTGGCGCGGGTGTTCGAGGCAGCCGCCGACAGTAACGCGGTTCTGTTCTTCGACGAGGCCGACGCCCTGTTCGGCCGCCGCACCCAGGTACGCGACGCCCACGACCGCTACGCCAACATCGAGACCAGCTATCTGCTGGCGCGCATCGAGACACACCCCGGCGTCGTCATCCTGGCGACGAACCTGCGCAAGAACATGGACGAGGCGTTCGTGCGCCGCTTCCGCGCCACGCTGGAGTTCCCGGCGCCCGGCGAGGCGGAGCGGCTGCGCATCTGGGAGCGGATCTGGCCGTCGGCCGCCCCCCGCGGCGGCGACGTCGACCTGGGCGCGCTGGCCCGCGCCGTCGACCTGCCGGGCGGCCACATCCGCAACATCGTGCTCGGCGGCGCGTTCCTCGCCGCGGCCGACGGCGGGGTCATCACGATGGCGCACCTGCTGCGGGCCGCCCGCGGCGAGTACGAAAAGCTCGGAAAGATCATTTCGCCCGGCGAGCTCGCGGCCGTGGCGCCTCGGCACGACGAGGGACGGGGTGCACGTGCGAACGACAGCAGCTGACCCGAAGCAGGCCGCCCCCAGCGCGCTCGGCCGGACCGCCGGCCGCGTCGAGCCCGCGGCCGCCCGTGGGAGCGCGCCGCCGGCGCGGGCCGGAGCCGGGCCGGCGCTGCTGCGCATGCAGCGCTCGCACGGCAACCGGCACGTCCAGCGGGTTGTCTCCGCCGCGCGCGCGGCCGCGCCCGCCGCTTCGGCCCCCGCGCCCGCTGGCGCCGGCCTCCGGGTCGGCCCGGCGCACCACCCGGCCGAGCACGCGGCGGACGACGTCGCCCGCGCCGTCGCCGGCGTCGCGGTCCCCGACGGCGGCCCGGTGCCCACGCCGCTGGCGCCGCCCGAGGTCGGCGCGGCCGGCGGCGCGCTCTCGAGCTCGACGTCGGGGGCACTCCTGGCTGCGCGCTCGGGCGGCCTGCGCGTGTCACCGTCGCTGCTCGCCCGGACCGAGGCCGCGGTGGGCGCCGACCTGGGGGGCGTCCGGCTGCATGTGGGCCGGGACGTCGACGCGCTGAGCGACGCGATGTCCGCCCGCGCCTTCACCCTCGGCCAGGACGTGTTCGTCCACCGGGCCGACTACCGCCCGGCCACCCCGGGCGGCGACGCGCTGATCGCGCACGAGCTGGCCCACGCGGCGAGCCGGGGGACGGGCCCGGCCCGGGTGCGCCGCAAGGGCCGCAAGCTCGGGGCGGCGAAGGCGGCGCTGAACAACGTCGGCATCAGCCTCGCCAAGACCGCCGGCGGCCCGCTCTACGACCTCTTTCACTGGCTCTGGTACTTCAAGCGGTCGAAGAAGTCGGGCGTCAGCTACGAGAACCGGATCGACCTGCATCCCTTCAAGGACCTGCTGAAGTACATCGGCAATTCGAAGAAGAAGGACGGGAAGGCCAAGCTGGCCGCCGAGGACTCGGTCAAACGGTACGGTCTGCCGGGCATCGGGCACGTCCTGCATTTCCTGCGGATGATGGGCAGCAGCCTGCTGAAGCGGGTCGCGTCCTACACGAGCTGGCTCGCGCTGATGTGCACGCTCATCGGCTTCGCCCCGGGCGCGCAGGTCGCCCTCCCCGTCGCGGCCGCGCTCGGGACCATCGCCCTCATGCTCAACGCGGTCAAGACCGGCATCGACTTCGTCACGAACTCGTGGACGCTCGTCCTCGCCTGGATCCGTTACATCTGCCTGGACGACCCCACCTACGTCGACTCGCCTGACGTCGCCCTGTATCTCGAGTCGTACAAGGAATACCGCAAGACCCGCGGTGAGCTGTTCGACGACGCCCTCAAGCTCGGCCTGGGCGGCCTGCTGTCCGGCGCCGGGTCGGCCGCCCAGTCGGCCACCCCGAACGAGGCGTTCGTCTCCGGCGCGGACAAGTACTTCGCGCAGTTCGCGGGCCCGACCACCACGGTCGGGACGGCGATCAAGAACGCGGAGCACTTCGACGCGCACAACGCGGGCGAGAAGTTCGCGGCGGACAAGATCCCCGGTGCCCTCACCTCGGAGGCCACCGGGAACTACACGAGCTGGCTGACCAAAGGCCGCCTGGCGGCCAACCAGAACACCGCGCTCGGCACGGTCGGCACGGACACGCTGCAAGACAGCCCGAACGCCCAGATGCTGCTCAGCGCCAACACGATCGGGAAGGTCAACGAACAGTCGACCACCCGTGAGGCGGGCGTGGACACGAAGAAGCCCATCTCCCGCTCGAAGCTGCCCGGGCCGCCCGGTACGACCCTCAAGGGCATGGCCGGGCTGCTCGTGAACCCGCTGGGCCTGATCGCCACCATCCTTCTGAAGGCCGCCGACATCTGCGTGTTCCTCAGCGGCGGCCGGGGGTCGCAGGTGGCGCCCACCTACGATCCCGGCAACCCGAACGACGACGATCCCCCGCCGCCGCTGACGATTCCCGACCCACCGTCCGCCGCCGCCCTCGCGCAACCGCCCGCGCAGGTCGCCCAGCCCGTGCCAGTCGCCCAGCCCGTGCCAGTCGCCCAGCCGAGGCGGCCGAAGAAAGGCAAAAAACGTCGCGGGAAACGCCGGGCCCAGCGGATCGTCACTGAATCGAGCACTGAATCGAGCACGGAGTCGGGCGAGAGCGAGAGCACGGGCCGCGTCCACGTGACCCCGTCAGCCCAGGTGCCGTCGCCGGGCAGCCCCATCCGCGGGCCGCGCGAACTCACCATCAGGCTGTCAGCCGACGCAGAGGTGCCCGACACAGCGGCTCGGGTGGCCGAGGAGCAGGAACAGTACGGGTCGGTCGAGGGCGACCTGCCGTCGCTGTCGCTGCGGCCGAAAGCCAGGCCGGGTGAGATATCACGGGTGGGCGTGGAGAACTTCGTCGTGCGGGAGCTCAACCGGATCCGCCAGGCCATCGCCGACGAAGGCGTCCGCACCCGCGAGATGGGCGAGATGTTCGGCGCCAGCCGGGAGGCCATGGAGTCGCTCGGCGAGAGCTCCCAGGAGCTTTCGAAGAGCTCGAACTAGGCATGAGCGCCGGTAGGGCGGCGGATCCCGCCCTACGGGCCGCTGTTCTACCGGCCGCTGTTCTACCGGCCGCTGTTCTACCGATGCCGCCGGGCCAGTACCGCGGCGACCCCGACCCCGGTGACCAGGGCGACCGCGATGACGGGCAGCGACCAGCCCCAGCCGATCTCGGCGCGCAGCGCGTGGCTGTAGTCGATCGCGGGCAGCCGGCGGAGCGCCGGCCCGAGGAACGACGACACGGCGATGCACAGCACCACCGCGACCGGCGCCCCCACCGCCGCCGTGACCAGCGCGGCCGCGGCCTCCCGCCCCGGACTCGGGCCGATGCCCGCCTCCCGCTGCTCCCGCTCCTCGTCCGTGTCGACGAGCAGCAGCAGCACCGCCGCCGGCAGGAGCACGAACAGCAGGCGGAAGGCTATGCCCACGAACGAGGCGAGCCCGGGCACGTCATGGCGGAACGCCGCTCCGAGCAGTGTCCCCGCCCCGCCCACCACCACACCGATCACCGCGAGCGCGCTGGCCCCGCGCAGACCCGCGCGCACGACGTCCACCGGAGAACCCTATGGTCAACCACCGCTCCCGTCCGCGATACCGGCGACGTAGTCGAGTGCCATCGCGCCGCCGGCGAGCCGGACCATCCGCGCGAACAGCGCCGGAATGAACGCGAGAGCGAGAAACCCGTGCGGATCGTCGTCCGTCCCCTTCTGGCCACCAGCCATTGCCGCGTGACCCCAGGCGTCTGAGACGGCCGCCGCCACCCCCCGGAAGACTGAACGGAGCGTCATATTGAGTGTACTTTTAACGGATGACTGTCGGAACCGTGCGATGCCCCCCGCGCACTCGAGCCAGGTGAGCGACCGGTGACGATGCTTCCCGGGCCTCGGCTGGGCGACACGGACCCGACCCCTCCGCCCACCCCCGCCTGGTTTTCCGCCGCCCTCGCCACCCGCGCCGACCACCACGAGGCCACCGTCCACGGCGCCCGCGTCGTCGCCCGCGGCTGGGGACCGCCTGGGCCCGGAGTGATCCTCGTCCACGGCGGCGCCGCGCATTCCCACTGGTGGGACCACGTGGCTCCCGCGCTCAGCCGGGCCCACCGCGTCGTCGCCGTCGACCTGTCCGGCCACGGCGACAGCGACCACCGGCCCCGCTACCTGCTCCGCACCTGGGCCGACGAGATCATGGCCCTCGGCCGCGCCGCCGGCATCGAGGGACCACCCCTCGTCATCGGCCACAGCATGGGTGGATGGGTCGCTCTGGCCACCGGAGCCGCCTACGGATCCGCGGTCGCCGGCATCATCGCCATCGACGCCCCCCGCCGCGGCGGCGCCCCCGGAGAAGCCGCCTCAGCTACCCGGTCGGCCTTCGGCCCACGACGCGCCTACGCCAGCCACGCCGAGGCCCTCTCCCGGTTCCGGACCGTGCCGGAACAGCCCGACTCGCTGCCCTTCATCCTCGACCACATCGCGCGCACCTCGCTGCGCGAGCACGACGGCACCTGGACCTGGAAGTTCGACCCGGCCGCCTCCCGACGCGACCGCCCACCGGCCAGCGCGCTCGTAGCCCAGCTGACCTGCCCGCTCGCCATCCTGCGCGCCGAGAACGGAATCATGTCCGCCGACATCGGCGCATCGCTGCGGGCTGAGACCGGCCGCTGGGTCCCCGTCATCGAGATCCCCCTCGCCGGCCACCACATCATGCTCGACCAGCCGCTCTCCCTCATCTCCGCGCTCCGCTCGCTGCTCAGCCTCTGGGCCTCGGAGCGGGACGGGTGACCTCGACGGAGCAGTAACTTACACCAGCCGTAAGTTATACGGCGCCGGCCGCGCGGGCGGTCGCGCTCACATCGGCGGCGGGCCTCGGCGCGCAAGGACGTTCAAATACCCGCGCGGGTGCAATCGGTCCGCGACGGCTACCTCTATCCCCCTGTCGGGACGTCGCCGGGCGGCGGCCCGGGCTCCAAGCGGTAGCCCATGCCGCGGACGGTGACGATCCGGCCGGCGCCGAGTTTGCGGCGCAGGTAGCCGACGTAGACGTCGACGATGTTGCTGCCGGGGTCGTAGTCGTAGCCCCACACGGCCGACAGCAGCTGCTCGCGGGCGAGCACCTGGCCGGGGTGACGCAGGAATGTCTCGGCCAGCACGAACTCGCGCGCCGTGAGGTCGATGACCCGGTCGCCGACGCGGGCCCGGCGGGTGCGCAGGTCGAGGGTGAGGTCGCCCCGGCGCAGCATCGTCGGCTCGGGGTCGGGCCGCTCCGGCCGTAGCCGCAGCCGTATCCGGGCCAGCAGTTCCTCGAACCGGAACGGCTTGCTCATGTAGTCGTCGGCCCCGCCTTCCAGGGCGGCGACCGTGTCCCGGACTCCGTCACGCGCGGTGAGCATCACCACGGGCAGGCGCGAGCCGGCGGCCCGTAGCCGGCTCAGCACCGTGAAGCCGTCCAGGTCCGGCAGGCCGATGTCGAGGACGAGCAGGTCGACCTCACCGGACAGGGCCACGTCCAGCGCGGACCGGCCGTCGCCCACGCAGGTCGGTACGAAGCCGTGGGCCCGCAGGCCCTTCGCGACGAACGAGGCGATCCGACGCTCGTCCTCGGCGATGAGCACCCGGTTCGTCATGCCTGCCTCCCGGCCGCGGCGCCAAGCCGTTCATCAGGGGTGGCCGGGGCGTCGGGCGCGTCGAGGGGGTCCAATTCGAGCGTGAAGGTCGCGCCCTCGCCGGGTCCGCCGCTCACCGTCACGGTGCCGCCGTGCGCCGTCGCGATCGCCCGCACGATCGCGAGACCGAGCCCGGCTCCCCCGCCCGCCGGTGACGACGACCGTGAGTTGAGGCCGCGGGTGAACCGCTCGAAGATGCGGACACGATCATCCGGATCCACCCCGGGACCGGTGTCGGCCACCCAGAACCGCGCGCCCCGGCCACCCGCCGCCGAACCGCGGGTGGCCGAGCCGATCGCCGCCGAGCCGATCGTGGCCGAGCCGATCGTGGCCGAGCCGATCGTGGCCGAACCGATCGTGGCCGAACCGATTGCCGCCGAGCCGATCGTGATTGTGTCGCCGGCCCGGGTGTGCTCGGCCGCGTTCTGCGCGAGCTGCAGCAACGCCTGCGTGAGCCGCTGCCGGTCGGCGAGCAACCAGCCGTCCCCGACGGCGTCGAGCCGCCAGCCGCGCGGGGCCAGCGCCCGGGCCTTCCCAAACAGGTCGATGGTGAAGGCGGCGAGGTCCACCGGCTCGCGGCGCAAGAAGTCGGGCTGCTCCGCCTTGGCCAGCATCAGCAGGTCGTCGACCATCCGGCTCATCCGGTCCAGCTCGTCCAGGACGAGGGCGACGGTCTCGGCCCGGTCGTCCGGGTCGTCGTCCGTATCGGTGCCGAGCAGCTCCAGATGGCCGCGGATGATGGTGATCGGGGTGCGCAGCTCGTGGCCGGCGTCGTCGACGAAGGCGCGCTGGGTGTCGAACGCCTGCTCAAGACGGTCCAGCATGCCGTTGAACGTCCGGGCCAGCTCCGTGATCTCGTCTCGGCCGACGCCGGGGCCAGCGCCGATCGGGATGCGTCGGGACAGGTCCGTTTCGGTGATCGTCTGCGCGGTCCGGCGGACCATCCGCACCGGGGCGAGGACCCGTCCGGCGACCAGCCAGCCGGCCACGCCGGCGACGGCCAGCGCGCCGAACCCCACGACGCCGAGCACCCGGACAACCTCGTCGACCTCGGCGCGCTCCCGGTCGACGAACACGGCCGACACGAAGACGCCCTGCTCAGGACGTCCCCGCACCCGGACGGGAACCGCGACGTAGCGCACGTCGCCAGCCGGGGAGCGCACCCGCCCGTAGTGCGGCTGGCCGGCCGAGACCGAGGACACGAAGGCCGCGATCGCGGCCCGGTCGGTGTCGAGGCGGTAGGGCGGGGTGTCGGCGCTGCGGTAGGCCGGGACGCCGTCGACCAGCGCGAGCATCGTCTGGTCGCGATCCGGGATCGCCTGTTCGAGATGCGTCTCCAGCAGGGCGCGGACGTCGGTGAACCGAGATCGCTCGGTGCCGGGATCGACGCTCGTGCTGACGAACAGGCGCAGTTCGCTGACCTCCTTGGCCAGTCCCTGGTCCACCCGCTCGTCGACCCGCGCCATCAGCACCTGGCGGGCCGCCAGCACGGAGCCGGCCAGCGCGAGCGCGACGAGCAGCAGCTGCCAGCCGAGGATGCGCAGCCGCGCGGACCCCGCCACGGCGCGCATCCTCATCACGCCGCGTCCCCGCGCGCCGGCCCGCGGCCGCCCGGGCGCCATACGCTCCAGCGTCGCGGCCGGACCGAAGCGGCGGATGAGAACCGGGTGAGAACCTTCTCATCCGGCGGATACGTGAACGGTGGGTGCACGGCGCGGCTACGGCGCCGATCCCGAAGCTGGCCCGGCGGCCGCGGAGTCGAGCGCACCGCCGGGGGCTGTGGCGGCCGCCGCGGGCGGCGGCTGGCCCGGCGCGGACGGTTCGGAGGTGACCGGCAGCGCGCGGACCGGCACCGGCGCCGCCGTAAGCCGTCCGGAGTTGCTCGTGGCGTCGGGCCTCACCAGCGGAGGCAGCTGTCTCGGGCGGCTCTGCCTGGGTGACGCCGGCGTCGGCGCCGACGCCGACGCGGGCGTCCGGGCCGCCGACGCGGACGTGATCACAGCGCTGGGTACCAGGATCGGGCCGCCCAGGTCCGGCGGGTGAGGATCGTCCGAGACGGACGCGACCCCGATGGCCAGGGCCGCGATGACGCCGGCCAGGCCGAGCGAGGCCAGGCCGATCCACCAGGTTCTGGTCCGGGCCGCCGGCTCCGAGCCGGCCGCCGCGTCCGCCGCGGCCTTCGTCGCCGCGGTGGCCCCGGCGGCGGGCGTCGACGTGTCCGGCTGCTCCGCCATGACGGCAATCGTAAGCCAGCCGCCGGCTGCCTCCCGGCGGACGGGCCGGCCAGCGCCCGCCGGGCGGGGCCGGCCGGGCGGGGCCGCGCGGGCCGTCCCGCACGCATGAGAGGCCTCTCACCGTCGTCTCACCTCGCGCCCACCTGCCGCGGACAGGCTCGGTCCGGGCCGCGGCGAGCGCCGCCGGCCCGTGACCGTCGGCGCCCGGCCCCCTGCGCGGCCGGGCCGCCACCGAGAAGAATCGAGGCAACCCGATGATCAACACTCCCAGCCGTCCGGCCCGAGCCGGCCGCCGGCTGCGCACGTCCACCTCCGCGCTCGCCCTGGCCGGAGCCGTCGCCGCCGGGGTGGCGCTGCCCGCGACGGCGGCCAGGGCGGCGACGCCGGCCCCGGCGCCGAGCCTGCCGCCGGCGACCGCCGCCGCGGCGGCGGGGGCGCCGAGCGGGTCGGGCGCCCCAGGCGCGCTGCCGCCCCAGGCCACCGAACGCGCGAACCGTACCCGGCCCGGCACGCTGCCGCCCCAGGGCAACGGGAACCCGGACCGCGCGCTGCCGACCCAGCCACAAGGTGGGGTCGACACGGGCGAGGGCGGCACCGCGCCCGCCGCGCGCGCCGGCACTGACATCGCGCTCCCGCTCGCGGCGGGCGGTGTCGGCGTCGGCGCGCTCGCCGGCCTCGGCCTGTGGCGCCGGCGGCGCGCGGGCGCGCTCGGGTGACGAGAATCCCGACGGCCGCCGGCGGCTGCGCCGGCGGCCGGTCGCATCCGCGACTCGGCTGTCGGCGCCTGGCCGCCGGCACAGCGCTCGCGGCCGCGCTCGTGCTGGCTCCGGCCGGGCTCGCCTGCAGCGGCTCACGGCAGCCCGTCGTGGCCAACCCGAACCCGGTCATGACCACGACCCGGTCACAGGCGCCGGGCGGCCCGACCCCGGGCGGCCCGAGGCTGGCACCGGCGGCGGCGCCGGCCAGGGTGGCGGACCCGGTGCGGCTGCGGGTGCCGGACATCGCGGTGACCGCGCCGGTCGTACCGCTGAGGCTGGACGCGGCGGGCGCGCTGATCCCCCCGACCGGCTTCACCGAGGTCGGCTGGAACCAGGCCGGCCCGGAGCCGGGCGACGACGGCGTCGCCGTGATCGCCGGGCACGTCGACTCGAAAACGGGCCCGGCGGTCTTCTACCGGCTGCGCGACCTGCGCCCCGGGGAGAAGGTGTTCGTCGAAAGGAAGGACGGCACGACCGCGACCTTCATCGTCGACCGGCTGGCTGAGTACGCCAAGGCCGACTTCCCCGACCAGGAGGTCTATCACTCGGGCAGCGGAGCGCAGCTTCGTCTGATCACCTGCGGCGGCGCCTTCAACCACGGCACCGGCCACTACGTCGACAACGTCGTCATCTTCGCCCACCTCGACCTCGCCTGAGCCGGGCCGGCGACTCGGACGGCTGAACCGGTCCGACGGCTGACGCGCGCGGAGAAGGACTCTGCGAACGGCGGTCAGTGGCCCTCCGAGCGGTCGTCCGCCGGCACGGGCGGACCGACGGCCGCGCCGGGGACGCGGGACTCCATGAAGCCGCGGACGCCGCCGAACACGCTTGCCGCGGTGAGCGCGGCCCCGGCGAGACTCGGTTGCGCCAGCCAGGACAGCAACCCGGCTCCGACGGTGCCCGCGACGGCGAGCAGCAGCACCACCGCCGAGCGTGCCGCGGGTGGACGCGGGCGTAGGAGCGGGCCAGGCAGCGGACGTCGAAGCGGACACGGACGCGGGGTGGGCGAGGGTGTGTTCATGTCCGTTCCTATGCCGGCTGCCGCGATGATCCCACGACCGAAAAAAAGATCCCCGATCATGTGGGGTACCGGCCGGTGGCCGGCATAGAAGGGACCAGAACCGACCGTCCGAACCCGAGGTGACGATGAGACGCAGGCCAGATCTGGTGATCGGTACGCCATGAGCCTCCCTACGGGGGAATGACAATGGAGGCGCTCACCGGCAAGGATGCCGCTGACGGGGACGCCGTTCTGTTCGATCGGCTGATCCTGTCGGAATTCACCGGGCCGCTCTACGAGCGGGTCGCCGACCGACTGGCCAGCTACGGCTACCAGGTCCTGCGCGCCTGGATACGCCGCGGCGAGATCCACGGCCTGTGCGCCGCGAGGCGCATCCGGGGCCTACCGCCCGCCGACGGCTGGGCTGGATGGTCAGACCACGACATCGACGACCTCATCTACGACACCGTGGCGCACGCGCTGACGACGTTTCGGCGCGACGCCCTCGCCGGCCGCGGCTGGCGACCCGGCGGCGGCGCGGCCCTGAACACCTATTTCGCCGGAACCTGCCTTTTCTCGTTCGCCACCGAGTACAGGAAGCACCACCGCGTCCGCCGACAGCAGGCAGCCGCGCGCGCCGCCGTCGGCCGCGAGCGGCCGACGGCGATCCCGGACATCGCTGATTCGATCGCCGGCCAGGCTCTTGTAGCCGATCATCTAGCCACAATCGAGGACCTTCGGCAGCGGCTGGCCGTAGGGCTCACCATCGACGGCCTCAGCCACGCCGAGATCAGCCAGATCCTGGCTGACGGCACCACGCCCCGAGCGGTCGAAGCAATGATCTACCGCCATCGGCGGCGCGTCCAGACCCGGGGGAACCATGACCGAACCGACTGACGAGTCCGCCATCGACGCGCTGCTGGCCGCGTCCTCCCTCGGCGGGGACGGCCTCGACGACCTGTGCGCCCGCACACCCCCGCACGCGGTGGCCGAGATCCGGCACCGGGCCCAGTTCCGCGCCGTCTGCCTCGAGTCGACTGACAGTTGGCCGGCACTCGTCGCCACCCACCACGACGTAGCCCCAGTCAGGACGGGCATCAGACGGCGGTGGAGCAGCTTGATCGCCGCCGCGAGCCTGGCCCTGTGCACCGTGACCAGCGGATATGCGGCGCTTGCCTGGCATGGGACGGCCAGGTCGGGTTCGGCTCCCGACACGACCGCGGCCGATCGACTTGTCCTCGCGGCGGACAGCATTCGCCGCGAGAACTCGGGACTGGCCCGCAGGCTGGCCGTCGCCGCCTTCCAGATCGCGCCCACGGACGCCACCGACGACGCCGTTCGGGTTCTGATCGGCCCCGCGCGCGTCAACCGCTCACTCGACAGTTCCGGTTCATTCACCACCCTGGCGCTCAGCCCCGACGGGCTGACCCTCGCCGCCGGTGGCACCGACGGCACTCTGATTCTGTGGGACACGGCCGATCCAGGTCATCCCCGCCGGCTCGGCCAGTCACTCACCGAGCACAGCTACGCCGCCGCCACCAGCCCCCATGCCGCCACCACGCTCGCCTTCAGCCCCAACGGCCGCGTCCTCGCGGTCGGCCGCGCGGATCGGACGGCGCGGCTGTGGAACATCACCGACCGAGTCGACCCGAGCCCGCTGCAACTGTCCCCGGCCCCCGGCTCCGGCTCCGTGACGGCGTTCGGGTTCAGCCGGGACGGGCACACGCTCGCCACCGGCGGCCCCGGCGGCGACGTGACCCTCTGGACGATCACTGATCCGGCCCGTCCCGCCGTCCTCAGCCGTCAGCTCATCGGCAACGGTCTCGCCGTGACGGCGCTCGCGTTCAGCACGGACGGCGCCACCCTCGCCGTGGGGGAGGGCAACGGCACCACCAGCAGGATCGTCCTCGCCGATCTCGGCCCGGGCCAGCTCACCGCCGACGGGGAGCCGATCAGTCTCGACAGCGGCAGCATCACGGCTCTCACGTTCAACTCACGCCGAAGGATTCTCGCCGTCGGCGACAGCCACGGCCAGACCATGCTGTGGGACGTCACCGACCGGTCGGACTTTCGGCCGTGGCGGCAACTGCTCGGCGGCCACACCTACGACCGCGCGTCGGCGTCCGCGTTCAGCGCCGACGGCCGCTACTTCGCTGTCAGCGGCGCCGACGGCACCGTGACCGTCTCCGACCTGGACGACCCGACCGGACCCATCCGGCTCGGCCAGCCACTGCGCGTCGGCGCCGGCTCGGCCACGGCGATCACGTTCAGCGCCCGCGGTGACCTCCTGGCCACTGGTGGCGAGATGCACGACACCCAGCTGTGGAGCCTCGACCCCGCCGTCATCGTCCGAGCGGCCTGCGCGGAGCCGGCCAACCGGATCAGCGTCGCCGAGTGGGCCAGATACGTGCCGGAGTTGCCCTACCGGCCGCCGTGCCCCTAGCCCGGCCCTGCCACCTGGCCGAGCACGCCCGTCCGGTCAACGGCCGGTGAGCTCCTTGCCGCCGGCCCGGACCGCCGCCCGGCCCGTCGGCGTGCTCAGCGGGCTGGCCCCGGCCGCGGGCCGGACGGTCGGCGCCCGCTTCTGCCGCCGCTCCAACCGGTGGACGAGGTAGGACAGAGTGGCGTTGACGATGATGTAGATGACGGCCACGACGACGTAGACCTGCAGGATCGAGTGGGTGAACTCGCCGGTGATCTGGCCGCGGCGCAGCAGTTCCGGGTAGGAGATCACGAAGCCCAGTGAGCTGTCCTTGAGCAGGACGACGAACTGGCTGAGCGTGGCGGGCAGCACCCGGCGGACGGCCTGGGGCAGCAGCACCAGGCGCATCGTGCCCCAGTACGTGAGGCCGAGCGCGTAGGCCGCCTCCCGCTGCCCGCGCGGCAGTGACACGACGCCGGCCCGGAAGATCTCCGCGAAGACGGCGCTGTTGTACAGAGCGAGCCCGACGACCAGGAACCAGAAGGCCGGCAGCCGCACGCCCAGCTCCGGGAAGCCCAGCCCGATGAAGAGGATCAGCGGCAGCACGGGGAGCGACCGGCAGAACTGCACGTAGCTGGTCGCGCCGGCGCGGACCAGCACGCTCGGGGCGAGGCGGCCGACGGCCATCAGGGCTCCGACCGCCAGCGCCAGCCCACCGGCGACGGCCGCCACCTTGAGCGTGTTGAGCAGCCCGAACATCAGGTAGCGCAGGATGGACGGTTCGGTCACGAACTTCCAGCGGGCCGCGTCGAGCTGGCCGTGGTGGGCCAGCCGGACCAGCGCCACAGCGGCGAGCGCGCCGATGACCAGCGCCGCGACGATCGAACCGACCAGGATCCGGCGCCGCCCCCGGGGGCCGGGCACGTCGTAGAGCACCGAACCGCTCGCGGAACGGCCACCCGTGAAACGGCCACTTGTGAAACGGCCGCTCAGGCGACGGCTGCTCACCGGGCGACCGCCACGCGCCGTTCGACCGCGCCGATCACGGCGCCGAGCGGAAGAGTCACGATCATGTAGGTGATCAGCACCCCGATGAAGATGGGGACCGGCGCCGCCGCGGTCGCGTTGAGCTGGTCGGCTCGTTCGGTCAGCTCGAGGACGCCGATCGGCGCGGCCAGGGAGGTGTTGCGCACCAGCGCCGTCAGCAGGTTCCCCAGCGGCGGCACCATCGTCCGGAACGCTTGGGGCAGCACGACGTGGCGCAGCGTCTGGCTGAAGGTCAGGCCGAGCGAGCGGGCCGCCTCGCCCTGGCCGACGGGGACCGCGTTGATGCCCGACCGGATCACCTCGGCGACGAAGGCGCCGGTGTAGCCGCCGAGCACGACCACGGCCGAGACGAACAGCGAGTAGATCAGGCCCACCTTCGGCAGGCCGTAGACGAACAGGAAGAGCAGGAGCAACGGTGGCGTGTTGCGCACTGTTTCGACGTAGAGCAGCCCGGCCGCCCGCAGCGGGGCGGCCGGGCTGACCCGCATCACCGCGACGACCGTCCCCACGAGCAGCGCGCACATGAACGACAGCACGGTGAGCTCGAGGGTGACCCACAGCCCCGACCAGTAGAGGCCGAGATGGTGGAGGACGACGTTCACGGGAGTGCTCCGCGGCTGGATCAGGGAACGGCGGTCGGATCAGGGGACGGCGGGTGGATCAGGAATGGGTGTACCGGTCGAGGGCGGGCGGGGTCGGTGTGGTCTTCTCGACCGCGCCGACCGTTTCTGTGAAGGCGCGGGCCCAGTCCCCGTTCGTATAGGCGGTGGCCAGGGTGTCGTTGACGAACGAGCGGAAGGCGTCATCGCCCTTCTTCAGTCCGATGCCGTAGGGCTCCTGGGTGAACGACTTGCCCAGCAGCTTGTACTTGCCCGGGTTCCGCGAGATCAGGCCGAGCAGGACGACGTTGTCGGTGGTTACTGCCTGCACCCTACCGTCGCTGAGGGCCTCGGCGCACGAACTGTACGTGTCGAGCAGCAGCGGCTGGGCGGTCGGCGCGAACTTCTTCAGGTTCGTCGCCGAGGTCGAACCGGTGACCGTGCACACCTTCTTGCCGTTGAGGTCGGTCACGCCGGCGATCGAGGTGTCGTTGGCCTTCACCATGATGTCCTGGCCGGCGACGTAGTACGGGCCGGCGAAGTCCACCAGCTTCTTGCGGGTGGCGTTGATCGTGTAGGTCGCGATGACGGCGTCGACCTTGCCCTGCTGGATGTAGGGCTCTCGGTTCTTCGAGACGCTTTCGATGAAGCTGACCTTGCCGGGGTCGCCGAAGATGCGCAGCGCCAGCAGCCGGCCGATCTCGGCGTCGAAGCCGTCGATCTGCCCGTTCGTCGGGTTCTGCAGGCCGAACAGCGGCTGGTCGAACTTGGTGCCTATGACAATTTTCCCGCGCGCCTTGATCGCGTCGAGCGTGGGGCTGGCCGGCAGGCTGTCCGCCTTCACGGTCTTGTAGCCGTCGGTGTTGACGGTGGCGCCCGGGCCGCCGGACGAGCCGCCGCATGCGGCCAGTGCCAGCGCGCCGGCGGCGAACAGGCCCGCCAGCGAGTAGAACCGCTTCTTCATTCAGTTTCCTTCTGTCGGAGAACCGGCCTTGTCAGAGCAAGGCCCTGTCGTGGAACAGGCCTTGTGAGAAAACAGCCTTTGATCGACCGGCGCAGGTCAGGCCTGTTTCAGGGATGCAGGACCTTGCCGACGAAGTCGCGCGCCCGGGCGCTTCGCGGGTTGGCGAAGAACTCGGCTGGCGGAGCGGACTCGACGATGCGCCCGTCGTCCATGAAGACCACCTGGTCGGCGACCTCCCGGGCGAAACCCATCTCATGGGTGACCACAACCATCGTCATTCCGGCGCGGGCCAGCTCCCGGATCACGTCGAGAACCTCGGTCACCATCTCCGGGTCGAGCGCCGAGGTCGGCTCGTCGAACAGCATGATCGTCGGTTCCATCGCCAGCGCCCGGGCAATCGCCGCGCGCTGTTGCTGGCCGCCGGAAAGCTCGGCCGGTGCCTGGTAGGCCTTGTCGGCTATGCCCACCCGGTCCAGGAGCTTCCGGGCCGCCGCCTCGGCGTCCCGGCGGGGCAGCCCCCGGACCCGGATCGGGGCGAGTGTGACATTGTCCAGGACGCTGAGGTGCCCGAACAGGTTGAAGGACTGGAAGACCATGCCGACCCGTGCCCGCATCCGCGCCAGCTCGCGCCCTTCGGCCGGCAACGGCTGGCCGTCAATGGTGATGGTCCCGCTGTCGATGACCTCCAACCGGTTGATGCATCGACACAGGGTCGACTTACCCGAGCCGGACGGCCCGATTATCACCACGACACCGCCGCGGTCAACGGTGAGGTCGACGTCGGTCAGGACCTGATGCGCGCCGAACGACTTGCATACCGCGGTCATGGCGACCAGCGGCTCGGCCGTCCCAGCCCCCGCCCCCGCGCCTTCGCCGCCCCCGCCTCCCCCATGAACTGGGTTTTTCCTGGTCACGGACTTCTCCTCGGGGTCAGGAAGGCAGGGGAATGCGGCCCCGTAATACATATCTATACCGCGTCGCCGTGTTACAGTAATGTCCGGCTGCCGACACGGTTGAACCTCGGCGGCAATCCACGCGTGGCGGGCCCGGCCCTGGGTCTGATTTCTGCCCGGCCGTCATCGCGCCGCCGGTTCGGCCGCCATTCGGCCAGCTCAGCGCGGGTATCCGGTCGGCCCGGCGTCGTGTCCACCGCTCGGGATCGACGGCGTTGTCGATCCCGCCGGTGACCCTGGGCAACCCGCCCAGGAAGAACAGCGGACTAGCCAAGCAGTTTGTTGATCTCCGTCGAGGCCGCGCGAGCCTCGATCCGCATCAGCCCCAGGTTGGAGTTGAACGGACCGGAGAGAACGAGGACGGCCTGCTCACCAGCCGCGTAGACCACCAGGTAGCCGTGCGCGCCGCGCACCACCGTCTCCTGCATCTCCCCGAGGCTGGTGCGCTCCGAGATGCGCTTTCCCAGGCCCAGGGCGGTCGCCGCCATCGCGGCCATCCTTTCCGCGTCCGCCTCGGGGAGGTCGTGCGCGATCGAGAGGCCGTCCACCGACGCGACCATGACGCCGTTCAGCTCCGGAATGGACCGCCGCAGGTCGGACACCACCCGTGACAACTCCGACTGAATACTCATCGCTGCTTCTCCGTTCGGAAAGGAATCACTTGACCTGGGTGCTTCCGGCTCCACGGCCGAAGGCGAATCGGCTGGGGGTTCCGGCCCGGGGGTGGCCTGGCCCAGGAGGGTCACGACTTCACGGCCGACCACGATGTCGCCGCTGACCACTTCGTCGCCGGCCGCTGGCCTGTCACCCGCTGGCGCGGCGGCAACGCTCGAGGAGGCATCCTCGCTCCCCGTCCCGACGGAAGGCGTGGCCGCGCCCCGATGCCGCCGCGGCCATTTCGACGAGCCGCGATGTCGCGGCCGACCGCCGCTCTCCTCCGGCTGTGGCTGCCCCCGTCCGCCCGGGACGCTAGGCCTCATGTCACGCCCGCCGGGCCGCCCTCGGCACGGCCGCGTCGTGAACGGTCGAGTTCCGACCGGCGTTCGAGGTCACCACCACGAAGCGCACATTCGCAGAATGCCTCCGATGTGCGCAACTCCGGGGCCGGGCCGGCAAGGGCGAGCCCGGTCACCCGCGGCAACCCGGCCGACCACGCCTTGGTGGCCCGGAGCCCCGCCCGCGCGCCGGCGCCGGCCCGCGGCCTTATGCCGTCCTGGCCGGACGATCTCCCCACGACGAGCCAGACGACAGACATCCACAACCTGACACTACAGTTGCCTGGGGTCAGGCTGGCTACGACCGATCGACCCCGCAGCAGTGGCGGCGCACCGGCTTGTGAGCGGTTCGCGACAGACCGTGTACCACCGGGAGACTGGCGTGCGAGAGCAGTTGGTGACCTCCGTCCTACGGGAGCTCATCGCTTCGTCCGAGGACATCGAGGGATCCGCGCTGATCTCCATGGACGGCTTACTCCTGGTCTCGCTGCTCCCGGCCGAGTTCGTGCAGGAGCGGGTGGCGGCGATGAGCGCGGCCATGCTCGCCCTGGGCAGCCAGGCCACGGCGGAACTCCGCCGGGGCGAGCTCGACCAGATCCTCATCAAGAGTCAGGGCGGATACGTGCTCCTGACCCGTGCGAGCCCGGACACAGTCCTGGTAGTGATCACTGGACCGGAGGCCAAACTCGGCACAACGTTCATCGATGTACGCCGGGGGGCGCAGGCACTGGCCAGGGCAATCTGAGCGCCACGCGGCGGCCCGGCCGGCAGCCGCGGTCGCGACGATCCGCCGCGTCATGAGGTAAGCGGGAGCCAACGAGTGGACGCCTACTGGCCGCAGCGGCCCGAGCGCTGGACGGAGGGGGAGAACGCCGAGTGGCCCGCGACCAGCGGGCAGCTCCCGCCGTCTCGGCCCGAGGAGGACACCCAGCCGCTCTCGCGGACCAACATCCGCTGGCGCGACGTTCCGCCGCCCGCCAGCCTTCCCGCTCCCACCGGCCCTCCACCGCCGGCCAGCCTCCCCCCGCCAGCCGGCATCCCCGGGCCCGCCGGCGATCCCACGCCGACCGGCGGCTTCACCCCGGCCAACGACGGTGCGTCGGCGGACGTGCCGCGATACGACCCTGACCGGTTCCTCGAAGGCCTGGTCGCCACGTCCTACCGCCGGGCGCTGGAGATCGGCCGGGCGGTGTACATCCAGGGCCCCTGGCCGAGGATCGCCCTCTACCCGACCAGCTACACCGCCATTGTGGCGGGCGGCCACGACAGCCTGCGGGCGTATGCCGGCGAGCAGGACCTGCCCGCGCGGGCCGAACTGATCTTCACCCCCGCCCCCCAGTACAACATCAACCACCCGGACATGGTCTCGCTGGACATCCTGTTGTGGAAGCTCGCGCTGGGCGCGTCGCGCGGGCGGCTCCCGCTCGGCACCGCCCTGGACACCCCGTACATCCTGCAAGAATGGCCCAACTTCACCCGGCTGATCGTCACGCCCGGTGGCATGAGCATCGCCGCCCTCTGGGCCCGTCAGGCCTACTCGATCAGCCAGATCATCCACCTGCTGGGCCTGCCCCCCGGGGATGTCTTCGCCTTCTACAGTGCCGCCGCCGCGATCGACCTCGTCCACCCCGCGGCGCCGCCACCGCCCGCCCCAGCCAGCGGCTCGGTGGCGCCGGAGACCCCGGCGGCCTACCCGGCCCCGGCGGCGCCCCCGGCGCCGCCAACCAACCCCGGCCCGGCGGTCAACCCAGGCCCGGCGACCAACCCAGGCCCAGGGGCCTACCAGGCTTCCCGGCCCAGGGTCCTACCGGACTCGCCCGCCCAGAACGCGATCACTCCCACGCCGAGACGGAGCCTGTTGCGCAAGCTGTTCGACAGACTTCGCACGCCCTGACGGCGGAGCCTGGCGATCTACGCCAAAATGTCCGCGGAGAGTGGCCGATGACGATACAGCATAAGATCATTTTCTCCGGCCCGGTCGGCGCGGGAAAGACCACGGCGATCGCGTCCGTGAGCGACATCCCGCCGGTTAGCACCGACGTACGGCCCACCGACGAGACCAGGCACCTGAAGGCCACCACCACCATCGCCATGGACTATGGCGTCCTGCGGCTCGGCGGCGGCGAGCAGGTCCACCTCTACGGCACCCCGGGCCAGGACCGGTTCAGCTTCATGCGCCAGATCCTCACCGAGGGCGCGATCGGCCTCATCCTGCTGGTCAGCAACGCCCGGCCGGCGCCGCTGGCCGACCTGGCCGAGTTCGTCCAGGCATTCCGCGAGATGATCGACGAGACCGCGGTCGCGGTCGGGGTCACGGGCGTGGACGTCCGGCGCCACCCCGGGCTGGACTCCTACCGCGAGGCGCTGCTCGGCCTCGGCGTCAACGCCCCGGTCTTCGAGGTCGACGCGCGCCGCCGGCACGACGTCGCCCTGCTCATCCAGGCGCTGCTCCTGAGCATCGACCCGGGCCTGGCCGACGCCGGACCCCCGAACGACGACGGCGCGTTCAGCCCCGACCCGCACACCCTCGGCCCCGACCCACTCCCGCCCACCATGACCCCGACCGACCGGCACCCGGGCAGAGGGAACCCATCCGACGCCCGGCCGTACCCGGTCGAGGGCACCACCCGAGACTACTGGTGAGCACCCGTCGGCTCCCGCGAGACACCGGCACCGGCCTCCCGAACCACAGGTGGAACCACCCGAGTTAGCCTCGTGGCATGGCGAACGGCGACGGGTCCCGGGCAACGACCGTCCGCTGCCTCGGCGTGCAGGCGTCAGGGCGCGCGCGGCCTGATCACGCCGGCCAGGGCCGCCCGTTGTTCCTGGTGGGAGCGCTGGCCGGCACCGTCGCCGGCGCTGTCGCCAGCGCCGCGCTCCGCCGCCGGTTCGCCGTCGCGCCCCGGCCGCCCATCGCGCCGGCGCTCGACGAGACCACGGCCCAGCTGGACCTCGTGACCGAGCAGCTGCTCACCAGCCGCGCGGACCTGGCCGCGGCCCGCGCTGAGGTGGAGCGGATGAGCGGCCAGGTCGCCGCCCAGGCTGACCGGGCCGAGACCGAGATGGGGCGGATGGAGAGCGCCGCGATCGCGGCGCTCGAGGCCGCGGCGTCCTCGAACCGGCAGGAGGTGGCCGGCCTGCGGGACCAGCTGGCCGCCGCCGAGGAGGCCGCGCGGGCCCTGCGGGCCGAGCTCGACGCGGAGCGCGGGCGGTCGGAGCAGCTCCAGAGCGCCCTGACCGGCCGCGACGACCAGCTGGCCAACCTGCGGGCGACCATTCGCGGCGCCGACGGGCGCCGGGACTGACCCCCGTCCCCCGGACGGCCCGCGTCGCCCGCCGTCACCGGTCCGGGCCGCCGGATCGGCGCGGGCTCAGACCAGCGCCCGGTGCGGGCGTATCACGTAGGTGCACACCGGGTCGCCGGCCGCCTCGCACGTCGTCTCAGTACCCTGCATCGGAACGCCCGTCACGGCCTGCAGGGCTCCGACGAAGACCCCGAGTGTGTAGACGCACATCGGCTCGGTGGTCTGAAGCTGGTGCGTGCACGCGCCCTCGATCAGCTGCACCACGTAGCCTCCGGCACCATCGGACCGGACGTCGGTCACCACGCAGAGCCGGGTGCCGTTGATGCCGAACGTGTCGACGAACAGCGCGAGCAGCTTGTCGTCGTCCAGCCGCGAGCCGTCGAGGCCGAGCTGGGCGATGACGCCGCGGCCACGCAGCCGCCCCGCCCCGAGAACGGGCCCGCGCCCAGCGAGATCCTCCGTGTAGATCCGCAACTGCTGCAGGCAGGTAGCGGAGACCATCGGTCCCAGGGTCGGACGCTGATTCACGGGCATCGGATCTCTCCCTCTGACGCGCACCGGTACGGTGGGCGGCGCTCGTGGCGGCGGCCGCCCGGCGCAAAGCTCGCCCATCGTCGCATAACCGACGAGCCACGCCGCATACGCCGCCCAGCCGGGCCACCCACCAGCGGCCCGCTCTGCCCGGAGACCTGTTCGCCGGGGTAACTGTCGCGGCCTATCTCGTCCCCCAGGTGATGGCCTACGCGCCGGCCCAGGCCCGGCCGCGGACGTCGCCGCGGTCGCCGGCCGGGCGTCGCCTCGGAGCGGGCCGTTCGGCCCGGTCGCGCGGTACCGGAGAGCGTGGTAGCCGGGCCCCCGCTGGACGACGCTCGAGTCGTCAGAAACCGAATGACGGCAGGCGCCGCGGCCTGAACGGAGGAGAAGTCCCATGGGACGTTCCCCGACCGGTAACCTCGATCTGATTTCGTGGGTGGAGGACGTGGCGTCCCTCACCGAGCCGGAACGTATTGTCTGGTGCGACGGCTCGGCGGACGAGTGGACCCGGCTGACCGAGGAGATGGTGGCCTCGGGAATGCTGATCCGGCTCAACCCGGAACTGCGGCCGAACAGTTTCCTGGCCCGCTCGGACCCGTCGGACGTCGCCCGGGTCGAGGACCGTACGTTCATCTGCTCCCGGTCGCCCGCCGACGCGGGACCGACCAACACAGGACTGGACGCCGGCCTCGGGCCGCCCGTCCTCACACCCGAACGCCCGGTTCACCGCGCCGGCGTCGCAGTGCCCGTCCATCGCGGACGACTGGGACGACCCGGCCGGGGTGACGATCGACGCGATCCTGTTCGGCGGGCGCCGCGCGTCGGTCGTCCCGCTGGTCACCGAGGCCCGGGACTGGGCGCACGGGGTGTTCATGGGGGCCACGGTGTCCTCGGAGACGACCGCCGCCGCCACCGGGGCGGTCGGGGTACCGCGCCGCGACCCGTTCGCGATGCTGCCGTTCTGCGGCTACAACATGGCCGACTACTGGGCCCACTGGCTCCGCCTCGGCGACACCCCGGGCGCCGTCCTGCCCAGGATCTTCTACGTCAACTGGTACCGCAAGGCCGCGAACGGCCGCTGGCTGTGGCCCGGCTTCGGCGAGAACAGCCGGGTACTGGCCTGGGTGTTCAACCGCGTCGCCGGGACGGCCGCCGCCGTCGAGACCCCCATCGGTTACGTACCGACCCCGTCCGCGCTCGACCTCGACGGCCTGGCGCTCAGCCCGGACGACCTCGCCGAACTGCTGACGGTCGACGCCACCGGCTGGTGGGCGGAGGCGGACTCCATCGCCGAGCACTTCGCGCGCTTCGACCGCCTCCCGCCGCGCGTGGACGCCCAGCTCCAGGAATTGCGCGCGCGTCTGGAGCACGCTGAGAGCCCGGTACACCGCTCACCCGCTTCCCGGTCCGTGGCCCGTATCTGACCGTGCAATCTGACCGTGCAATCTGACCGTGCAATCTGACCGTGGAAGGTCCAAACGGAATGTTCGCCGTACGCATACACGGCCACGGCGGCCACGAAGTCACAACGGCGGCATCCATGTTGTCCGTCGCGGCATTTGTGCACGGCGGCTACGGGCGCACCCTGCCCGTCGACCAGGAACGGGCGGCCGAGCCGGCGGTCGCGCCGGCGGTCGCCTGCTGCCGGATCGACGGCCGGCCCATCCTGGACTGGGAACCGGTCGTGGCCCCGGACGTCCTGATCATCCAGGACGAGGACCTGGCGCACCGGGATGATGTCTTCGACGGTCTTCGCCCGGACGGCTACGCGCTGATCAACTCGGCGCGCGACCTGGCCGGCCTGAGGCTGGCCGACCGGGCGCGCCAACTCGCCCCCGGCCACGTCCTGACCGTGCCGGCCTCGAGCATCGCCCGCCGCCACCTGGGCCGGCGCCACCCGGGCCGCCCGTCGCCGAACGCCGCGCTGCTCGGAGCGTTCGCGGCGCTGACCGGCACGCTGACCCTCGCCGATGTCGAGACCACCGTGTGGGCGCGCTTCTCCGGGCGGCTGGCGGACGCGAACGTCGAAGCCGCGCGGGAGGCCTTCGCCTCGCTACGCAGGGCTCGGCCGAGGGTGGCGGACCTGGTCCGCGAGTAGGCAGCCGGGATGATGCCGGCGTACCCGCGTCGCTGCCTGCACTAGCCCGCGTGCGATGATCGGCTCATGCTCGGGGGGGCCGACAGGCCGACTGACGACATCGGCTGGCGGTGGGACTTCTTCGTGTCCCGCGCGGGCCCGGACCAGCACTGGGCCAGGTTGGTGGGCGAGGAGCTGAAGAAAGCCGGCTACCGGGTGTTCCTGCAGGACCTCGACTTCGTTCCCGGCACGAACTGGCCGGCGCGGGTCCGGGACGGCATGGCCCAGTCGGCCCGGACGATAGCCATCGTGTCCGACGACTATCTGCGTTCGGATTTCTGCGCGGCGGAATGGCAGGCGGCGTGGAAGGCGGATCCCGCGGGCACCGACCGGAAACTCATTCCCATCCGGGTCTCCGACTGCGACGTTCCCGAGCCGCTGGGCTCCGTCGTCTCGTTCGATCTGTTCGGGCTGGCCGAGGATGCCGCCCGGACGGAGCTGCGGAGGGGGATCGAGGCCGCGCTGGCGGGCAGGCGCGGGCTGTCCACCGTCCCCGGCTGTCCGCCGCCCGATCCCGGCGGGGGGACGCGTGGGGCGCCCTCCGGCCGGCGTCGACGGCCCGGCCTGGCCGTCGCGCGGGTCTTCGCCGGGCTGGCCCTGCTCGCGTTGGAGGCCGGCGGCCTCGCGGCCCAGGCCTCGGGGCGGGAGGGCTGGGCCGGGATCACGGCGGGCGTCGCGGCGGCGGGCCTCGCGACCGGCGTCGCTGTCGGGTGTCTGTTCGCGGCCTGGCGGCCGCCGGCTGGGCCGGCGCTGCGCTGGGCGCTCATCCCGGGACTGCTCGGGGCGATCGTCGGCGCTGAGGCCATGGCCCTCGTCGGCGCGGCCGACTCGCCCGCCGCGGTGGCGGCGGAGGCCGGCGCGGCCGCGCTGCTGGTGGCCCTGGCCAGCCGGTGGCGGCCGCGGGTTCCGGGGATTCGGCCGGTCCCAGGAGTTCCACCCGAGCCGCTGGAACTGTAGGAACCGCCGGAGCAGAGCCGGGTGGACTCCCGGTGGAGTCCAGAGGAAACGAGTCGGCCGGATAAATCGACGCTCGTCCGCCGGGGGGCGGCGTGTCGCGGAGCGTATGGGGGTTGCTTCCGTGTTCAGGCAATGGCTGTCCACGCTGGGAAGTCGTGGCTACTTCCTGGTCATCGCCACGGCGGTTCTCGTCGTGGGCGTGCTGGCCGCGGTGCTGGGGGGCGCCGCGGCTCGGCCGGTGCTGGGCAGGTGCGCCGATATCACTGTCTTCGCCGGGCAGGGCCAGGCTGGGAACGATCCCCGCGGGACGCCCTACGACCGGTTCGCGGGGGTTATCCAGAAGAATATCGAAAAGAGCTTTCGCTCGAGGGTAAGCCTGGTGTCGACGCAGGGAAGCGCCTTCAACGTCGCGGCGCTGGCCGACCTGAGGCCCCCGGGCACCTCAGGCCCCTCGAGCTCCTCAGGTGCCTCAGGTGCCTCAGGTGCCCCGAGCGTCCTCGCGCGGTGCTCGCTGTCCATCGTGGGCCTGGCCACGACGATGGACGCGCACAAGGCGGTCTACCAGTTCGAGGGCTGGCCGGTGACCACCGTGCGGACCGTCGGCCCGCTGTGGCGCGACTTCATCCAGGTAGTCGTCCGGGAACCTGACCCCACCAACCCGCTCGACCGTCCGGTGACGAGACTCGCCGACCTCTGCCGGCCCGACCGAACGGTGGAGACCGGCCTGAAGGGCTCGGGAACCGAGCGGACCGGCACGATCCTGTTCCGGCATATCCCCGGTTGCGATCCGAACCACAGGCCGACGCTGGAGAACAAGTCGCTGACCGGGGCGATCGATGCCGTCCGGGGTTCCAAAGCCGACGCTCTGCTATGGGTTGGGGGTGCACCGACACCCGCCATCGAGCATGCACTCGCGATTAAGGACAAGGTCAAACTGACCATGCTTCCGCTCGACCCGAGCCTTGTCGCGGGAATAGAGGCGGACTGGCAGGGCAAGTATGGCACCCTACTCGCGGGAAGTTACCAGGCCGGGACGCTCGGCCAGGACGACTATCCTGACATTGGGCCAACGCCCACGATCTCGTCGTCGAACGCCGTACTCGCCAACCAGAACGCGGATTCCGATCTGGTCAGGTTCGTCGCCGGCCTGCTGGTCACCCACCGGGCCGAGTTCGAATTCGCGCTCTGGTCCGACGACCATTACAAGTACCTGCCCAGGCGGCAGTTCGACACCGTTCCCACCGCGATCGAGAAGGATCCGCTCTACTGCGTCATCAGACTGCATCCCGCCGCCGCCGACTACTACCTCAAGCATCTCGATCTCGATCTCACCCGTTCCTGCTCGAAGATCCAGAGCTGACGGGCCCTCGCCTCGCGGCCGAGGGGTTGCGCGACTCCTCCGGCCAGCTGGTGATCCACGAGGACGATGTCGACGGCTTGAGTGACGGCGGGCAGCGGTTCGGCCGGGCGGTGTTGTAGTGCTCGACGTAGATCGACAGGTAAGATTCCCAAATCGGGTGGTCGGGGAAGTAGTCCGAGCGGCGCGGCAGCCGAACCGGCGCACCAGGGTGTCAACCAGCGAACGGCTGGACGGGGAGTCCGCCGACCCCGACGTCGACCGCGTACAGCGCGCCGGCCTCGGGGTGGCGGTCCAGGTCGGTCGCCACCCGGGACGTGGTGACGTAAAGCGTCGACAGCGTCTCCCCGCCGAACGTGCATGCGGTCACCCGCGGGACCGGCAGCCGGACGACGCCGTCCAGACGACCGGCGGGCGTGTAACGACGCACCGCGCCGCCGCCCCACAACGCCACCCAGAGGCCGCCCTCGACGTCCACCGCGATCCCGTCGGGCTCCCCCACCCCCGGCGGCACCGTGACCAGCGGCCGCCGGCCGGTCAGCCCCCGGTCCGGGTCGTAGTCGAACGCGTCGACCCGCAGCGTCGGCGTGTCCACGTAGTAGGCCGTCGACGAGTCCGGGCTCCAGGCCAGCCCGTTGGAAACGGTCACGCCGGCCAGCACGGCGGTGTGGGTGCGGTCCGGCTCGAGCCGATAGAGCGAGCCCGCTCCAGGACGCTCGTCGTAGGCCATGGACCCGCAGTAGAACCGGCCGTCGGGGTCGCACCCGCCGTCGTTCATGCGCCGGCCGTCGGCCGCGTCCCACAGCTCCCCCAGCGGGCGGCGCGCCCCGGCCACCAGGCCGGACGGGTCGTCCGGGCCGCCGCTGTCGACCAGCAGGAAGCCACGCTCCACCGCGACCACCGCACCACCGCCGGCCCGCGGGCGTACCGTCGCGGCCACCGTCCCGACCCGATGGCGGGTCACCGACCCGGTCGCGACCTCGACCGCCAGGATGTCGCCGGCCAGCAGGTCCACGCAGTGCAGGCCGCCCCAGGCCGGAACCCAGACCGGACCCTCCCCGTGCACCGCGACCGGTTGGGTGACCGGGCGCGGACGGTCCGCCACGGTCAGTCCCTCGACCCGGGCCGGCCCGGGGCGAACGCCCCCAACCGGTCCGGCCGGTCGGGCCCCTCCGGAAGCCGCGGCCGGCCGTCGACCTTGCGAGGCAGGTTCCACGGATTATCGTCCCTCAACGCTTCCGGCAGCCGGTGGGACGGCAGCCCCTGGTAGGTGACCGGACGGAGGAACCGGTTGATCGAGCTGGTCCCCACCGAGGTGAACAGGGACGTGGTCGCCGGGTACGGGCCGCCGTGGGTCATGGCCGGGGTGACCGACACCCCGGTGGGCCAGCCGTTCCACACCACCCGGCCGACCCGGTCGGACAGCTCCACCAGCAGGTCGGCGGCGAGCCGGTCGTCGTCCTCGCCGTGGACAGTCGCGGTCAGCTGCCCGTCAAGCGCGCGGGCGACGGCGAGCAGGTCGGCCGGGTCGGCGTAGGTGACGACGAGGGACGCCGGGCCGAAGCATTCGGTGGCCAACGCCTCCGGGTCGGCCAGCCAGTCGGCGACGCCGGTGACCAGCAGCGTCGGGGTTTCGCCGGCGGGACCGTCGGTGCCGCCGGAACGGTCGGTTCCGGCTACGAGCACGTCGACCGCCGGGTGGTCCACGAGCTCGCCGAGCGTGTCCCGGAACCCGGCGACGATCCGGTCGTTCAGCAGCCGGGCGGCCGGGCGGCCGGACACCAGGGTGACCAGGTCCGATTCGGCCGTGCCGGCCGGCGCGAACAGCAGCCCCGGCTTGGTACAGAACTGCCCGGCACCGAGGGTGTACGACTCGACGTAACCGGCCCAGATCTCCGGTCCGCGGCGGGCCGCGGCCGCCGGGGTCACAAACACCGGGTTGACGCTGCCCATCTCGGCGTAGAACGGGATCGGGTCCGCCCGCGCCGCGGCCAGGTCGAACAGGAAGCGGCCGGCCCGCCGCGACCCGGTGAACGCCCCGGCCCGTACCCGGGGGTCGACCAGCGCGGCCCGCCCCTCGACGTCCCCCTCGACCAGGGCGAACGTGCCGTGCGGCGCACCGCCGGCGGCGAGCGCGTCGGCCAGCACGCGGGCGGTCAGCCGGGACAGCTCGGGGTGGCCCGGATGCACCTTGAGCAGCACCGGGCAGCCCGCGGCCAGCGCGGCGGCCGTGTCGCCGCCGACGACGCTGAAGGCGAACGGGAAGTTGGAGGCGGCGAACACCAGGACCGGCCCGAGCGGCAGCAGCATGCGGCGTAGGTCGGGGCGCGGGCCGGTCGGCCAGGCCGGGTCCGGCCGGTCGATCGTCGCCTCCAGGTAGGCGCCGTCGTCGAGCAGGTCGGCGAACAGCCGAAGCTGGAAGGTGGTCCGGATGAGCTCGGCCCGCAGCCGCGGCTCGGGGAGGTGCGTCTCGGCCATCGCGACCGGCACGAGGTCGCCGGCGGCGGCGTCAAGGGCGTCTGCCGCCCGCCGGAGCATGGCGGCCCGCGCGCGGGGGGCCAGGGCGCTCAGCGGGCGCGCGGCACGGGCCGCGTCGGTCAGCACCTGCTCGAGGTTCGAACCCACGTCCGTCCCGATGTTCGTTTCCTGGTTCGAGCCCTGGTTCGACCTGCCCACCCGCGGCCGGTCGGTCGCGTCGGTCATGACGTCCGTCCTTCCGTTCTTGCTTTCCCCGCCGCGTCCACATCGTCGGCGGGCGGTCAAGGGCGCAGCAGGATCTTGATGGCGATCCCGGCGGCGCCCTCGAGCACCCGGAACGCCTCGGCCACGTCGTCCAGCGGGATCTCGTGGGTGACGAGCAGCGCCGGATCGAGCAGGCCGGCGCCGAACGCCCGCACGGCGTGCGTCCAGGCCCGCGACGGCGCGCCGAACACGCTGTGGACGGTGATCTCGGAAAGCACCAGGTCGATCGGGGCCAGCGGCTGGTCGCCGTCGGCGGCGAGCCCGGCGAGGACCACCCGGCCGCCCGGGCGGACCAGGCTGATCGCGAGCTGCGCGCTGCCCGGCGCGCCGGCGGCCTCGATCACGACGTCGAACCGCCGCCGCCACCGCCCGCCGCCAGCCCCACCGGCCCCACCAGCCCCACCAGCGCCGCTGGCCGCGGCCCCGGCCCCGGCCGCCCCACGGGCCGCCCAGGCCTCGTCCGGGGTGATGAGCGTGGTGGCCCCGCAGCGCACGGCAAGGTCGCCCCGTCCCGGGTTGGGGTCGACGACGAGCAGCTCGGCCGGGCCGCCCCGGGCCAGCAGCTGGGTGGCGAGCAGGCCGATCGTGCCCGCGCCGACCACGGCGACCCGTTCCCCGGGCACCGCCGCCGCTCGCAGGCACACGGCCGCGACACACGCCGCCGGCTCCAGCCCGGCGGCGGCCCGCAGGTCGACGTCGTCCGGCAGGACGTGCAGCAGCGGCACCGGGACCACCAGATAGTCGGCCCACGCGCCGGGACGGGTGAACCCGGTCTCGTCATACGGCCCGGTGCACAGGTTGTTGTCGCCCCGGCGGCAGGCGGCGCAGACGCGGCACGAGCGGAAGCCCTCCCCGACAACCGGCCGGCCGACCAGCGCGGCGTCGGCGTCCGGCCCGACCGCCTCGACCGTCCCGGACCACTCGTGGCCCGGGACGACGGGGTAGCGCACGAGCGTCCGCGGCCGCGTGCCCCGCAGCATCTCCCGGTCCGACCCGCAGATGCCGGCCCATTCCACCCGGACCAGGGCCTCGCCGGGCCCGGGTACCGGCTGCTCGGCCGGGCGGACCTCCAGACGTCCCGGACCGTCGATCCAGACCGCGCGATCCCCCATCGTCAGCCCCGGGCGGGGTCGGCGACGGCGGGATCACCCGCGGGACGGGTTCCCCGCAGCTCCCAGCCGGGGGCGAACAGGTCGAAGTGGGCGCCGGTCGGCGGATGGGCGGCGACGACGTCGAGGTCCAGCTCGATCCCGAGCCCGGGCCGTTCCGGCAGCGCGAAGTAGCCGTCCACCACGGGCGGCAGGCCGGGCGCGGCCAGGGTGACCTCGGGGTCGGCGAAGTCGTTGAAGTACTCCTGGATCTTGAAGTTGGGGGTGCAGGCGGCCAGGTGCAGGTTGGCCGCGGTGAGCACGGAGCCGCCGACGTTGTGCGGCGCGACGAGGACGAAGTGGGTCTCGGCGGTGGCCGCGAGCTTGCGGGTCTCGCCGATCCCGCCGAGGTGGCCGACGTCCGGCTGGATGATGTCGACGGCGCCCAGCTCGAACAGCTCGCGGAACTCGGCCCGGTCGTGGATCCGTTCCCCGGTCGCGATCGGCAAGGCGATGCCGGCGGCCGCCTTGGCCAGCGCCCGGGCGTTCTCCGGCGGCACCGGCTCCTCCACCCAGCTCGGCTCGAACTCGGCGAGCGCGGCCGCGAGCCGGACGGCCTCGTGCGGGGCGAACCGGCCGTGCATCTCCAGCAGGATCTCCACGTCCGGTCCCACCGCGTCGCGGACCGCCTCCACCAGCGCGACCGACCGGCGCCGCTCGGCCGGCTCCAGCTCGGCCCGGCCCGGCCCGAACGGGTCGAACTTCAACGCCCGGTAGCCGCGCCCGACCACCCGCCGGGCCGCGGCGTGGAACTCCTCCGGCGTCCGCTCGACGGTGTACCAGCCGTTGGCGTACGCCTTGATCCGATCGCGGACCTTGCCGCCGAGCAGCCGCCAGACCGGCTGCCCCAGCGCCTTGCCGACGATGTCCCAGCAGGCCATCTCGACGCAGGCGATGCCGGACATCACGATCTCGCCGGCCCGCCCGTAGTCGCCCCGCTTCATCCGGTCGACCAGCGACTCGATGTCGAACGGGTCGGATCCCAGGACGTGGTTGGCGGCGGCCTCGGCGAGGTAGCCCAGCAGCGCCCGGGTGTGGCCGAGCATCCGGGTCTCCCCCACCCCGACCAGCCCGTCGTCGGTGACCACCTGGACGTAGGTCAGCTCCCGCCACGGGGTGCCCAGGACGTGGGTCCGCAGGTCGACGATCTTGGTCACGCCGCACCGCCGGTCGCCGCGCCGACCTCGACCCGGTGTCCGGTGTCCGGCGGCTCTCCGCCAGGAACGGGCGAGCCGCCGCCAGGAACGGGCGAGCCGCCGCCAGGAGCCGGCGACCCGCCCACCTTCGCCGGGACGGCCAGATCGGGTGCCGGACCGGTCGACGTGGTCGCGTCCGGGTAGTAGCGGGCCAGCAGGTCGAGCCCGATCCGGGCGCGGCGGACCCGCTCGCGGCACAGCGCGACCGCGGTGGCCCCCAGGTGGGTCCCGCTGGGGTAGATGTTCGGCGCGTTGCGCAGCCCGAACTTGAGGTACACCGGCGCGGCCACCCGGACGATCTCGGCGATCTCGAAGTGCCGGACGAAGCCGCCGAGGTCGTCGGGCGCCTCGACGTACAGGTCGATCGGGAGGTCGACCGCCGCGCGGACCGCCGCGAGCTGGGCCAGCGACAGGTCGGTCGGTACGTTGTAGCTGTCGGCGCCCAGACGCTCGACGATCCGGATGGACGCCGGGTTGGCGCAACCCATCTGGACGCTCACCTTGAACCGCAGGTCACCCGGCAACTCGCCGCGCTCCCGCATGCTGGCCGCGACCGACAGCACCCCGATGTCGGTGACGAGCGCCCCCCGGATACCGGCCTCGGCGGTGCGCCGGATGTCCTCCAGGACGTGCACGAGCTGCTCGGTTCCGCGGGCCTGGCCGGCCAGGGCGGAGCCCCCGGGGGCCAGGGCCGCCGCCCCGGTGTCCCACCCCGCCAGCGGGCGCGCGAACAGGCTGACCTCCACCCCCGCGTCGGCGGCCAGCGCGGCGGTGCTCGCCAGCTCCTGCGTGGTCAGCAGCATCCCGCCGCTGCCCTGGGAGACGCGGTGGACCGGCACCGCCCGCCGGAACGCCTCGTCCAGCACTCCCTCGAGCGCCTCCGGGCCCTCCACGCTCGGGATCTCGACCCGGTACTGGGCGCCGTCGTCGAAACGCTTGGTGCTGGTCGGCGCCTCAGCCAGATCCCCCGGCGGGAGCGCCAGGGTCCGCAGGAACTTCCGCGTCCGCTCCACCTGAGGTGCCTCCAACCCGTCCAGAATCACAGCCGGCTCGTGGATTGTTAGCGCTAACATCCAGCCCGTCAACCTCCCTCCCGGGACGATCACGAAACCCGACGGCGGGGGCGGGGGCCCGACAGGCTCAGGCGACGCGGGCAGCTCCGTCCGACGGCTGGACCTCAAAGACGTCCGGCGCGGCGAAGCCGGCCGACTCGAAGGCCTTCGTGACGCCCACCGCGACCTTGCCGTGCAGGTCCGCCGGCACCAGGGCGACGGCGCAGCCGCCGAGGCCACCGCCGGTCATCCTGGCCGCGACGGCCCCGGCGCCCAGCAAGGCCTCCACCGCCACGTCCAGCTCGGGGCACGAGATCTGGAAGTCGTCCCGCATCGACGCGTGGGACGCGGCGAACAGCTCGCCGAGCAGCGCCACGTCGCCCCCGCCGAAGGCGCCCGCCGTCCGGCTGACCCGCTGGATCTCGGTGACGACGTGGCGGGCGCAGCGGCGGGCGTCGCCGGCCAGCTCAGCCTCGACCCGGTCCAACGTCGCGTCCCGCAGGGCCGGCACCCCGAGCAGGCGCGCGGCCCGCTCGCAGGCCCGGCGGCGCGCCGCGTAGCCGCCGTCGGCGTTGGCGTGGCTCACCCGCGTGTCGACGAGCACCAGGCGAAGGCCCAGGTCGTGGGGCCGCAGGGGGATGCGCTCCACCGCCAGGGTGCGGCAGTCCAGCAACAGCGCGCACCCGGCCCACCCGTGCAGCGCCGCCATCTGGTCCATCACCCCGACCGGGGCGCCGACCATCTCCGTCTCGGCCCGCCGGGCCGCGATTGCGAGGAGGGTGCGGTCGGCGGCCGAGGCGGTGAACGCGCCGGCAAGCTGCGCGACCGCCAGGGCGACCGCGCACTCCAGCGCGGCGGACGAGGACACCCCGGCGCCGCTGGGAACGTCCGACGCCACCAGGATGTCCAACCCGCGGGCGTCGACGCCGGCCTCCCGCAACGCCCACACCACCCCGAGGACGTACGCGGGCCACCCCTGGACCGCGCCCGGCGCAAGCTCACCGATCCGCGCGGCCGCCCGGCCGGGCCGGTCCAGCGACGCGCAGGTGACGACGTCGTCGTCCCGCACGGCGACCGCCGCGAGCGCCTCGCGATCGATCGCGAACGGGAGCACGAGCCCGTCGTTGTAGTCGGTGTGCTCGCCCATCAGGTTGGCCCGGCCGGGGGCGGACCACACCCCGTCGGGCGGGCGGCCCAGCCGGTCCCGGAACGCCTCGGCGAGCCGGGCCGCGCGGGCGGCGACCTGCATCAAACGATCACCTCCCGCAGGCGAGCCGCGGCGCGTTCGGGGGCGACGTCGGTCACGAACGCCCCCCCGGCGAGCTCCGAGCCGGCCAGGTACTTGAGTTTGTCCGCGGCGCGGTTCGGCGGCGCGAACTCGACGTGCAGGTGGCTGACCGGATCCCAGTCCCGGTCGGCACCGCTGGGCCGGGCGTGCACGGCCATGACGTACGGCAGCGAAAAGCCGAACAACCGGTCGTAGCCGCGAGTGAGGCGGTGCATCAGGTCGGCCAGGTCGTCTCGCTCGTGATCGTCCAGGTCGGCCAGCGACGGGCGGTGCGCCCGCGGCACGACGTGCACCTCGTAGGGGAAGCGGGCCCAGAACGGCACGAACGCGATCACCGTCGGCGCGGCCAGCACGACCCGGGGACCCTCCGCCTCCGCAGCCACCACGTCGCACTCGACGCACCGCCCGGTACGGGCTCGGTAGGTGAGGGCGGCCCGCAGCTCGCGCGCCGGCCGGGGCGGGACCTCCGGGTAGGCGTAGATCTGGCCGTGCGGGTGGGCCAGCGTGACGCCGATCACGTCACCCTTGTTCTCAAACGGCATGACGTAGGAGACCCCGGGTTCCCCGCCCAGCACCGCCGCGCGGTCGGCCCAGACGTCGACGAGCATCCGCGCCCGGCCGGGGGGCAGGTCGGCGAACGTCGTGTCGTGGTCGTCGGAGTAGACGACGACCTCGCAGCGGCCGACCGCCGGCGCCACCGGGTAGAGCGACGACCCGGCGACCTCGGGCGAGGGCGGCTCGGGCGAGAACGACGGGTAGCGGTTGTCGAAGACGACCACCTCGTAGGTCGGCCGCGGCACCTCGGTGAGGCGGCCGCCCGGGCGGGTGGGGCACAGCGGGCACCCCTCGGCCGGCGGCTTGTACGTGCGGTCCTGCCGATGGGTGGCGAACGTGACCCACTCGTCGGCGGTCGGGTCGTAGCGGCGCTCGGTCACGGGCCAACCGGGGAGTCGGTCGCCAGCTCCGAGGCCGGGTGGGGGCAGGTGCCTGAGGCGGCCGGCAGGCGGTAGTACGTGATGCGCCGCCCGTCGGGCAGGACGTCGACCTCCCGCACCAGTCCGGTACGCGTCCCGGCCACCGGCTCGGCCGGCCCGGGTCCACCCGCCTCGTCGATCACGTCCAGCTCTCCCATCTCAGGGCTCCTTCCGCTTAGCGTGCATCAGCCGCTTAGCGTGCATCAGGCCGCCGCCGGGGGCATCCGCCTCGGGTCGGTGAGCCTCGTTCCGTGGGCGACCAGCGCGGCGGGCTCCACCCGGCCGCCCGGACCGGCCCCGGACCGGCATCGGCCCGGCACTGGCCCGGCACCGTGACCGAAATTTTGTGACCCAGCTCATCCGAACCTCTTGACCGGGACGATGTGAGCGCTAACACTGCCGCAATACCCCCGTCGCCGCCACCTCCCGGATCCGGGTGCTCCAGCCGGTCAGCGTGGACAAGTCGAACTACAAGCAGGTGCTGCTCTACGGCGGCTACTACACCGCCGTCCAGCTCGGCCAGTAATCCCCACCAGCAGTCCCGGTGGCGGGTCACCCGAAGGCCCGCCACCGGGGCGCCCTGCCGGACCACGCCGGTCGAACCGCCGAAAAGTTGGCGCAACGCCGAACACCAAAGAGTTGGCGCAACGCCGAACCGCAAAGTCGGCCTTATGCCGAACCGCCGCAAAGGATGTAACTCGCATGGCGGATCTCATTCTGCGGATACGCACGATCAGTAAGTCGTTCCCGGGCGTCCGGGCACTCACCGACGTGACCCTGGACGTCCGGCGCGGCGAGGTACACGCCATCTGTGGGGAGAACGGCGCGGGTAAGTCGACGCTGATGAAGGTGCTCAGCGGCGTGTACCCGCACGGCAGCTACTCCGGCGAGATCCGGCTCGACGGGAACGAGCATGCGAAGGCCGGGGTCATCGACTGGAACGAGACGGTCAAAAGCGCGGCCACGCTGCTGAAACGGGTCGGGCTGCGCAAGAATCCGCGAGCTCGGGTCGCCGGTAGGATCACAATTGCCGGCGGCACCGGCACCAGGACGGATCGGGCAAGCCGATCGGGCAGGCTGATCGAGCAAGGGATCGGGCAGAGGGCGCGACGCGGTCGGAATGCCACCCCGCGGTACCCGGGGGACGAGCCGGACTAGGGGGGACGATCCGAATGGTCGCGCCGGAGCACGACGAGGAGTCACCGCAGGCTCCGCCGCGGCGCGACGCCCCGCGCGCGCCGGCGGCCGGGCAGCCCCGGCCGCCGGCGATGACCGACGTCGCGCGGTTCGTCGGGGTGTCCCACCAGACCGTCTCCCGGGTGATCAACAATCACCCCAACGTACGGCCGCAGACCCGGGCCCGTGTGCTCGCCGCGATGCAGGAGCTCGGGTACCGGCCCAACACAGCCGCCCGCACCCTGGCCACCGGCCGATCCCGGACACTGGGCGTGGTGACCCTGCCCGGAACGCTGTACGGTCCGTCGTCCACCCTGTACGCCATCGAGCAGGCCGCGTGGGCGGCGGATTACCAGGTCAGCGTGGTGCGCCTCCGCTCGGTCGACCAGGCGTCGGTCCGGCAGGCCGTCGCCCGCCTGGTCACGCAGAGCATCGAAGGGGTCATCGCGATCACCCCTCTGCTGGTGAGCGGCGAGGCGCTCAGCCAGGTGGCCCGCACCCTCCCGTTCGTCGCCGTGGAGGGCAACCCCGAAGGCGACCTGGCGATCGTCTCGGTCGACCAGGAGGCCGGCGCGCGCCGGGCGACCCAGCATCTGCTCGCCGCCGGGCACGCAACCGTCTGGCACGTCGCCGGCCCGCACGGCTGGTACGAGGCGGCCGGCCGGGTCGCCGGCTGGCGCCGGGCGCTCGAGGACGCCGGGGCCAAGATCCCGCTGACCCTGACCGGTGACTGGACCCCGAGCGCCGGTTTCGAGGCCGGCCAGATCCTGGCCCGCACGTCCGAGGCGACCGCGATCTTCGTTGCCAACGACCAGATGGCGCTCGGCGTGCTGCGGGCGCTGCGCGAACACGGCCGGCGCGTACCCGGGGACGTGAGCGTCGTCGGGTTCGACGACATCCCCGAGGCCGGTTACTTCTCCCCGCCGCTGACCACGATCCGCCAGGACTTCGCCTCGGTCGGCCGAGCCAGCCTGCGCTCGCTGATCGACCAGATCGAGTCCGGCAAGCCGAGCAGTACCCGGGTCGTCATCCCGCCGGACCTCGTCGTCCGCGACAGCACCGCGCCCCCGCCCACCTGACCCGCGCTTACCCGCTCCTGGCGGGTGGGTCGTCGGCCGGGGCCTGCACGATAGCCTGCGGCGTGATTATTCGGGTGATTCGGATGGTCGCCTGGCCGGCCGTGGTCACGTTCATACCGCTGCTGGCGGCGCTGCTTCTGGTCGCCGGCCGCGGCGGTTCCCCCCGCCCGGCCGCCCCGTCAGGTTCGGCCTCGCCGCCGGCCGCCCGCGCCCTGGACGAGGCGGCCGTCGAACAAATACCGGTGGCGCCAGCCCACTGGGCGGCATGCGGGAATGGCCTCCAGTGCGCGAGCGTGGACGTGCCCGTCGACTACGCGCACCCCGCCGGCCCCCGGCTGCGCATCGCCGTGGCCCGCCACCCCGCCGACGACCCCACCCACCGCGCCGGGGTACTCATGTTCAACCCGGGCGGGCCGGCCCTGTCAGGGATCAAGGCGCTCCGGCTCGCCGCCGACGCCTTCCCCGCCGAAATCCGCGCGCGGTTCGACATCGTGACCCTCGACCCGCGCGGCGCCGGTGGCAGCTCGCCACTGGCCTGCGGCCCGGCCATCGCCACAGCCACAGCGGCACAGCCAGTGCCCCCGGCGGCCGGACCGCTGCCCGCCACCGTCCCCTACCAGGCTCTGCTCGACGACTGCCGCCACCGCGACGGCGGGCTTCCGCCGTTCATCACCACGGCCAACACGGCACGAGACCTCGACCTCGTCCGCCGCGCCGTCGGCGCCCCGTCGGTGTCGTTCCTCGGCCTGTCCTACGGGACCCTGCTGGGCGCCCAGTACGCCCGGCTGTTCGGCGACCATCTGCGGGCGGCCATCCTCGACGGCCCGATCGACCCAGCCGAGACAATCACCGACCAGGCCGCCGACGAGGCCGCGGCGGCCGAGGCGGCCGTCCGCGCGATGCCCGCCCTGGCCGCCTTCGACGCCCTACGCGAACGGCTGGCCCGCGCGCCGCTGCCCGCGCCCGGGCACGGCGACCCCACCCCGGTCACGGAAGGCGACCTGGACCTGGCGACGCTGACCTACCTGTCAGCGCCCTCGCTCACCCCCAACTACCAGGGCGCACTCCAGGCCGCCCTGCGCGGTGACGGATCAGCGCTACGGGACCTGGCGGTCGGCCAGTTCACCGACATCGACGGCACCTCGGTACTGGCCGCCTACTGGACGATCACCTGCAACGACACAGCCGAGCGGCCCTCACCGGACCAGGCGGGAGCGCTCGCGCGCGACCTCGCGGCCCGCTACCCCCGCCTCGGCGGCGAGGCGGTGTCGTTCTACCTCGGCGCCTGCCCGGTCTGGCCGGCCGCCCGCGAGCCGCTGAGCACGATCCACCTGCCCGACCGAACCGTCCCGCTGCTCGTCATCGGCGGGACCGCGGACCCGATCACGCCCTACCAGTGGGCCGCGCGCCTGGCCACAAGCCTCGGGCCGGCGGTGGTACTCACCCGCGTCGGCCCAGGCCACACCGCATTCGCGGCAGGCAGAGCAGACGCCTGCATCGCCCGCTACGAAAGCGCCTACCTCCTCAACCACACGCCCCCTCCAGCCCGAGCACGCTGCGGACCCTGACCCGCCAGGGGCCGGCCGGCTGGGACCTTCCAACCTCTTCGCCGTGCCGGCTACGGGTCCCGATCCGGCCCTGCCGCGACCTCTGTCAGCACCGATTCGCCTCCTATGCGTCCTGGACGGCGGAGCGGTGCATGGTCACGCCGACCCGAACGATCGCTGCTCCAGCCGGTCCAGCTCGATCGGCCGGTCGTAGTCGTCGAACAGCGGCCGGCCGAAGCCGAGGATCGCCGGGTGGGTGAACAGCAGCAGTTCGTCGAAGAGGCCCGCTCGGAGCAGCTGCGTCGCGAGCGCCGCGCCGCCCACGCCGATGTCGCCGTCCGTCCCGGCCCGGGGGGCGGCGAGCTGCTCTATCGCGTCGTCCCGCCTAGGGCTCCCGCGGCTGCTATATGGCGACCGTTCCGGAGTCAGGCGCGAGGTAGTAGGTAGGCAACCAGCACCGATACCAGTAAGCCGGGTCGCGCGGTGACAAGTGTCACCTCTCACGAGCCGGATGGCGGCGCTTGGCCGGCGCGGGCGGGGTGGCGGCGGAGGACTGCCCGGCGCGGGGCGCCATAGCCGTGGAGGAAGGCACGGACGCCGGCGTCGGCGAGGCGGTCGATTTCCCCAGGCTCAAGGGGGACGGCACCTTGCAGGGACCGAAGGTTGATGTCGCCGGTGACCAGCAGGATCAGGTGCCCGGCGGCGGCGAAGGCGTCATCGACGCGCAGGTGACCCGCATCCGCGATACGCCGCAGGTGGGTGGCCAGCTCACGGCGGACCCGCAGCGGCCCCTGCTCCTGCCAGGCGTCCCGAGTGGCCGCCGGGATGTGCGCGGCCTCGGCGACGACCTGGCGGACGAGTGTGAAGTGGTCAGCGAAGTCCGGCGACGGAGTGGCCCACCGCCGGCCGAACTCGATCAGGTCATCCTCAATGTCGACGATCTTGTTGAGATGCTGGCCGAGCACGAGGATCTGCGCGTCGGCAACCCGGCGCGCGCTGTCCACGATCACCGCGTGGAACAGCCCGGCCTTGTCGCCGAAGTGGTTGTAGATCGTCCGGGTGGATGTGCCGGCAGCCCTGGCGATCGCGTCGATGCTCGCGCGCGTGTATCCGTCGCGAGCGAACTCCGCGAGCGCACCCTCGAGAAGATCGCGTCGCTTGTCGCCGCCGCGCGGGCGGCCGCGCGGTTCGTGCTCGGTCAAACCTGGCCGGACTGGCGCCGCGGGCTCCGAGGCCGCGGCGACGTCGCCCTCAGGAGGGCTCGCGGGTTGGCTGCGCATGACACCTCCCGGGTCCGAGCGTAGTACTGGCGCACGTTCGGTACAACGGACGTTGTGTATGTTACAACGAGCGTTGTACCATAACGCCTGTCGCAGCAACGACGATCGGAGGTTCGCGATGATCCGCATAGCCGTCGTGATGGGCAGCACCCGACCGAGGCGCCGGGCCGACCAGGTAGCGGCGTGGGTGCTCGCCGAGGCGCGGGCCCGCGTCGCCGACACCGATGACGCCGTGTTCGAGCTGGTCGACCTGGCCGACTTCGGCCTGCCGCTGCTCGACGAGCCGACGCCGGCGGCGATCGGCGCCTACAGCAACCCGCACACCAAGCGCTGGGCGCGGACGGTCGCCTCGTATGACGGGTTCGTGTTCGTCACACCCGAGTACAACCACTCGATGCCGGCCGCCCTGAAGAACGCCATCGACTATCTGTTCACCGAGTGGAACAACAAGGCCGCCGCCTTCGTGAGCTACGGGCTCCATGGCGGCGTCCGCGCGGTCGAGCACCTGCGGCTCACCCTCGCCGAGGTCAACGTCGCCTGCGTGCGCAGCCAGGTGACGCTTTCGCTGTTCACCGACTTCGAGCTGACCGACCCGGCGCTGCCCGGCACGTTGCGGCCGGGGCCACACCATGGGCCCGTCCTCGACCGCCTCGTCGAGGAGCTGCGGTCCTGGTCGCAGGCACTGGCACAGCTGCGCCCGCCGACGCTGCCGCCGGTCGCCGCCAGCGAGGCGCCAGACGAGAGCCTGGTAGGTCGATGAGGGGCGCCGACGATGACGGCGGCCCGACGGGCGGGACTGGAGGGCCGTCGCCCGAGCCGGGGATCAGTTGGCAGGTTTGGCGGCTGGCCTGGGTCATCGTCTTCGGTGCCTTCGCCAGCGGTCTGGACGCCTCGCTCGCCAACATCGGCCTGAAAACGATTAGCTCTGATCTGGACTCCGACCTCGCGACCACGCAGTGGGTCGCCAGCGGTTATCTGCTGGCCCTCGCCGTGTCGCTGCCGCTCGCCGGCTGGCTGGGCCGCCGGTACGGGCCCGGCCGGGTCTGGCTGGTGGCGCTAGCGGCCTTCACGGTCGCCTCCGGGCTGTGCGCCGCCGCGCCGAACATCAACAGTCTCCTCGCGCTGCGCGTCATGCAGGGGCTGGCCGGGGGCCTGCTCATCCCCGCCGGGCAGACCGTCCTTGGTAAGGCGGTCGGCTCGGTGCGGCTGGGCCGGGTGATGGCGTCCCTCGGGATCGTCGTCACCGTCGCGCCGGCGCTGGGACCCGTCATCGGCGGGCTGATCCTGCATGGCGCGTCGTGGCGCTGGCTGTTCCTGATCAACCTGCCGATCGGTCTGGTGGGGATGGTGCTCGGAGTGCGCTATGTCCCGCGCGGCGAGCCGGGCCAGGCGGCGAGGCTGGACTGGGTCGGTCTCCTGTTGGTCAGCACTGGCCTGCCCGCGCTCGTCTACGCGTTCACCAGCTGGGGCGACCGCGGGACGCCGTTGCACCCGGTCATCCTCGGGATGCTCGTCCTGGGCATCGGCACTCTCGCCGCCTTCGCGGCACGATCCGGCCGGCGCCGCGACCCGCTGCTCGATGTGGGCCTTCTGCGGCGCAACCGGGTGTACGCCTCGGCGACGGTCGCGACAGGTTTCACCGGCATGATTCTTTTCGGCAGCGGACTGGTATTCCCGCTGTACTTCCAGGCCGGACGGGGCCAGAGCGTCCTCGCCACCGGCGTCTCGCTGCTCGGGCTAGCCGGCGCCACCGCGCTCATCCTGCCGTACACCGGTCGGCTCACCGACCGGCACGGCGGCGGCGTTGTCTCCGCGATCGGCTGCGCGCTCGTGGTCGCCGCCAGCGTGACGTTCGCTCTGCTGCCGCTCGACGCCAGCACGGTCGTCGTCCAGCTGACCCTCGCGTTGTTCGGCGTGTCGACAGCGTTCGCCGCGGTCCCGCCCATCATCGCCGCGTACAAGACCGTGACCGCGCAGGCGCTCTCCGACGCCACGACCACGGTGAACATCGTGCAGCGGGTCGGCGGCGCGCTCGGTGGCGCACTGTTCGCCGTGGTCATCGCGCGCAGCCTGCCGCACGACCCGCAACGGGCCTTCCACCATGCCTTCTGGCTGGTCGGCCTGACCGGACTCCTCGGCCTTGTCTCGGCGCTGTGGCTGTGGCACGCGCAGCGCGACCAGCGGGCCGCCCGCCCGCCCGCCACGGCTGACCGGGACCAACCGCCCGCTGGAGGCGAGGAACCGGCCGTCCACATCGAACAGCGCCACCGACGACAGGGAGTCCGCGCGGCCGGGTCTCGCTAACAGCGCGCGGACCAGCGCGGTGCATGGTCACGCCCGAGGACACCACGGAAGATCACAAGGCGGCCGGTCTAAGCCAGGCGGCCGGCGGCGATCAGCTGGATGGCGGGTCGAGGGGCTGGGCGGCGGCGAGCCAGGCGCGCGGGTCAGCGGTCTCGATCGGGTAGACGAAGAACAGGTCCGCGTGTCCCGAGGTGATGCTGTCCCGGGCCCAGTGTCGGCCGCAGCTCCGGCAGGTCAGCACGTCGAGCCACCGGGCCGGGTCCTCCCCGACCGTGACGAGCAGGGGCTCGATCTCGGTGGCGTGCAACACCAGAGCCAGCGCCTCCGCGCGGTTGCGCGGCGCCGCGCGGGTGGAGTGCCCGCACGGGCAGGCCCCCGCCCGGTCCACCGGCTCCAGCTCGACCGCCCGCACCACCTCAACCGCCCGCACCGGCTCGAGCAACGGCAGCAGCGGCTCGATGTCGGCCAGCGCGTCGAGGACGGGCTCCGTCGCCACCCGCTCGACGGCGCCGCGCACAGCGGCGGCGACCGCCCCGCCGGTCAACCAGGACAGCAGCGTCCCCGCAGCGGCACCGCTCCGGTCCAGGAAGGCGCTGGCCAGCCGGGGCCCCGGGTTCCACCGGACCTCGACGGTCAGCAACTCGCGCAAGTGGCGGACCTCCGTCTCGCCGTCCAGCCGGCCCCACCGTCGCAGGAACGGCACCAGGTCAACGCCGGTCGCGGCCAGCGCACCCAGCACGGTGCCGACCGGCGGGCGGCTCGGATAGACCCCGAGTGTCGCCTCCCACCAGGCCGTCAGGAACTCCTCGATCGCGGCCGACTCCTCGCCCGGCCACCCCCGCCAACCGCCGAGAGCCAGCTTGCCGAACACGATCTCCGGGTCCGGGAAGTCGGCGTTTCCGGACACCGCGCATTCCACCAGCCGGGGGACGAAGTACCGCAGCTCGGCGACACCGCCCCAGGTCGTCAGGGCCTTGGCCGCATACCCGGCCAGGGCCGCCGCCTCGATCGCGGGCAGCGGGCTGTCGAGCAGACATTTCTCGTCGGCGGCCCTGACGCAGTGCGGGCAGCCCTCGAGCCGCCGCGGGCGCGGCACCCGCCCGAACACCGCATAGAGCCGGCGCTGGGCCGCCGCCAACTCGCCCACAACCGCGGCCTCGGTGCCGCTCCCGGTGGTTGCCATACGTCCGCCCTCCGGGCTGCACGTTGTTCAGCGGAGCTACGAGTGGGCGGCCAGTCAGCCTGCTCCAGCCCGACGGCCTGCCGCCGGTGGATCGCCCCCGCGCCATCGAGTTCTGGCCCGGTCCAGGTTCGCACGGCGATCAGACCGAACGATAGAAGGCTTCGATCTCCCGCGCGAGCGGGCCCGTCGACACCGCCACATCGTGCTCGACTGTTCGGACGTCGTCTGCACGCTGGCCCCGTCCACGCGCCCGATGGCGGCGGCGGACGTCCGGCCCGGGGTGCACATCAACGCCGTGGGTTCGCCGCCGCGCCCGTACTTCCGCGAACTGGCGGAGGACGTCCTTGCCCTCGCGGACCTGGTCGTCGTCGATGCGAGCATCATCGCCGTCCACGAGGCAGGCAACGTGTCGGCGGCCGTCGCGGCCGGGAGCCCGCGAGAAAGCGATCTTGTAGAGCTTGGAGATCTCGTCGCCGGGAAACACCCCAGCGACCGGACAGCCGACGATCCGCTGGTCAGTAGCGAGAACGCCGCCGATTCCGCGTGTCCGTTGAACTCCGGTCGGCGAGGCGTCGCTGAAGTTCCGCGTGTCTGAACTGGTAGCGGGCCCCGCTCTGCCGCAGAACTCCTCGTTTCGTGTGGGCGTCGTCAAGAAACGCCATCAACGAGAGTGGCAACGTGCGCGTCAGCGCGAACCAGATCCGGGCGAGCGCGAACGAGCCCCAGGCAGCCTGGAGGAATCCCGCGGTTAGCCCGACCGCGAGACCGCCCGCGATGCCGACGCCGAGCCCCACGCCGAGCACGCGGGCGAGAACGGTCGCCACCAGCACGGCAATGGTGACCGCGACCAGAACCAGGATGAACGTGGTCCGGTCGCGCGCCATGACCGTGGCCGGACTCGCCCCTCGCCGTAGATCCGCCGCCGCTCCGTTCATGCCGGCGACCAGACCGGCCGCGGCGCCGGCGGCGAGGCCGGCCGCGCCACCACTGGCGAGGCCGGCCCACATCCCGTCGCGGAGGCCGGTCGCGATGCCGACGCCCAGACCCACCCCGAGACCCGCCAGCACACCGGAGACCAGGCCGGCGGGCGACCACCGGAAGCCCTCGGCTGGAACGATCTTGCGTGAGGTGACGACGGACAGGCCGACGGCCATGGCGACCGCCGGACCGTCGATGAGGCCGGCCACCAGGCCATGTCCGAGACCAGCGGTGAGCCCGAGCGTCGCACCTCCCACGACGCCGCCGGCCAGTCCGCCGACGACCCCGCTGGCCGGTCCGACCGCGAGACCGACCGCGAGGCCGCCCGCGATTCCGCCGGTCGGGCTGTGGACCGGACCTATCCCGAGGGCGCCCGCGACCCCGACGAGCAACCCGCCGACGAGCCCGCCCGCGTACCCGCCGGCAAGCCGGGCCGCGACTCCACCCATCGCACCGCCCGCATGGCGTATGGCCTGACCGACGGCGATACCCGCGCCCAGACCGATGCCCAGGCCCGCGCCGAGATGCGGGGTGAGGACCGCGACGATGGCCGCCGCGGTGCCTGTGACCAGCCCGACGACGACGCCGTCGAGCGCGCGCGGGGCGGCCAGGCGCAGATTCCACCAGGCGATGTCGGTAGTGCCGTCGAGATCGCGCGCAAGGTGAACGGCTATGAAGATCAGCCAGCGTTCGATGTGCTCCGGGTCCCAGCGCCGTCCGCGCCGTCGCGTGCTGCCGGCGGCCGTCCGATACGCGGCCGGCACGAATGCGTCAAACAGATAAGCCTCGATCGCCTCTCGATCCGGGTACCGTTCGGTGTCGGTCAGTTCGGCGGGATGCCCAGAGATGACGGATCCGGGGCCGCCACCGGTGTCCGCGTCGGCTCCGGGCGGGATACCGGCTCCGGGCGGGATACCGTACACGATCCGGGCCAGACTGACCATCAGCGGGGTTCGCAGCGCGCGGCCGCACGGCGTTTCGGTGCCCAGTTGCGCAAAGACCTCGTGCCACCGCCGGGTCGCCTTCTCGTTCCCGGCGTCTCGCCGCAGGTAGTCGGCCACGACATCGGGGGCGAGGTCAAGCACGGAGACCACGGCGGCGGCGCGGATCGGACGTGAGAGCCCGGGATCCGGGTGGACGGCCGCCGCGAACTGCTCCGTTCGGCAGGAGACGACGAACCCCTGCCGTGGACGCATCTCCTCGTTGATGCGTTCTATCGCGGGGCCCCGAACGAGATCCGGTATCTCGTCAAGACCGTCGAGGATGAGGACAAGCATCCGTTCGTCGAAGAACACCTCGACCCATTCGCCGCCGCCGAGAGCATCCGGCGCCGATCGGCCGAGACTGGGATAGTCGGCCTTGAGCCTGGCCGTCAGCCACGAGCGCAGGTCCTGCTCGGCCGGGTTCCAGGACGCGAGGGAGACCAGGACCGGGATCGGGCCGTCGGGAGGACGCCTGTTGATGAGGTCCAACAGCAGTTGGATCAGAAGGATGGTCTTGCCAGCTCCTGGGCCGCCGAGGACAACGAGCCGGCCCGTCGGTACACGGTCGAAGACGTCGACCAGGCGGCCGCCCCCGGCGAGATTCGGCGGCGCGCCGGCTTGGACCGCCGAGCTGATCGCCGGGTCGGACGCCACCCGCCACTCGCGGGCCGTCGACACCAGGTAGGGCCATTCCTCCGCCAGATCGTCGGCCGCGGCCGTCCAGGTGACGGGCAGCGCCTGCGGTTCGTTGACGCGGCGCATCTCCACCTCAGCCTCCCACTGGCGACGAACGGTCGCCGCCAGGCGGCGCGCAGCGTTCAGCAGGTCCAGGTCAGCGGGATGGGTGGCGTCAGCGGGATGGGCACCGTTCGGGGGCCAGGCGGAGGGTGCCTCGGAGCGGGAGTCGGCGGCCTCGGACGTGCTTCTCGCGAGCGCGGCCCGCGTCTCATGCCATCGTCTGGTCCATTCTTCAGGCTGGCCTCGGCAGGCCCGCACATAGGCAAGAGTCGCGTCCAGAGAGGGCAGCTCACGCCCGTTCGCGACCCGCGCGAGGCTGCTGTGGGCGTAGTTGGCCACCCTGGCCATCTCGCGATATGGCAGCGCGCCCGCCTGCTGGCGAAGGGCACGCAGGTCCGCCGCGAACTCCGCCAATGGACCCGTGCCCAGCGGGCCTTCCGGTCGTCCCGCCACCGCGCCTCCCCCGATTGCAACGGCGTGGCAGGCGGCCCCGCAGGCGCATCAGTGAAAGCAAGCTACTCTCTGTTCGAGCCTTTGTTCGAGTCTCTGTTCGAGCTGACGGGTCCGCCTACCAGGATCGTAGCTTCCGCGGGTAGGACCGCACCCCTAACACCAGCTGACGACACGATCGTCGCGATAACCGTCAACAGTGGGCCGGCCGTACCCCATCGCCGCGCGGGCGCGCCAAAGGTACCGTCCTGTCCGTGGTCAATCCAACCCTTGAAGTCATGCGGGCCCGCCGCGACGTCGGCAGTCTTCCGGGGCGGCGCGACGACGCGTATCGGGTCGGGCTGGCGGTCGAGGGCGGCGGCATGCGCGGAGTTGTATCCGGCGCCATGCTGACCGCGCTTCGCGACATGGGATACGCCGACGCCTTCGACGCCGTATACGCTTTCTCCGCCGGCGCCATCAACAGCGCGTACTTCGTTGCCGGCGGCGGCTGGGAAGCCCTCTCGGTCTACTATGACAACCTTGTCGGGACGGAGTTCATCGATCCCTGGCGCGCCGTGCGCGGACTACCGGTTATTTCCATGGACTTCGTGATCGACGAAGTGCTGGAGACGCTCAACCCCCTCGACTACGACGCCGCGCTGAGCGCCCACCAGGAGCTGCACGTCGTCGTCTCCTCGGTGAATACCCTGCGGCCGCGGACAGTCGCCACATTCACCGGAAAAGAGCATCTGCGCACTATTCTGCGAGCCACCTGCTGCCTGCCCGTGGTCGGCGGCCCGCTGGTCCCGTACGACGACGACCTGCTGCTGGACGGAGGCGTGCTGCGGGCTCATCCGATGACGACGGCAATCGACGACGGGTGCACGCATGTCGTCGTAATCGGCGGTCAGCCAGGACGCCCACCGCGGCCGCGCCCCTCGGCGGTGGAGCGCTTCGTCGCGTTCCGTCTCGAGCACGCCCGTGCCGGCCTTGGCGGCGCATTCCTGGCGACGATGGCGGAGCGGGCGGACGTCGACAGGCTCATCGACCGCGCCGCGGCTGCCCCCGACAACGGACCGCCTTTCCTCCTCGGGATTTCCTGCGATCCGGGAGCGCATGAGGTCGGCCGTTTCACCCGCGACCGCGGGAAGCTCCTCCAGGGGCTGCGGGCCGGTTACAGCGCGGCGGTACGCACGTTCGAGGAGCGCCCCGTCACAACCTTCCTGCGGCCCACGCTTCGCTAGGTCGGCCCGGCAACCACCCGGCCCCAGCCGGGTGTGCCGGCCGATGCGACAAACGGGATTGCCGCGAGACAATCGAGAAGCCTTCCCTCTCCTCGTGAGCAGGCAGATCGTCATGCCGGCGGCCTCGCGCCGCCCCTGCCCGAAGGAGAACAGGATGATCCGCACGAAGATCGTATGGAGCGTCGGCGCGCTGGCCGCGGTCGTCTCCATACTGATCGCCCTCACGATTGGGTTCGGCGTCCGCCCGGCGATGGCGGTGGACGGCCGGGTACCCGACAGCCGTCCCGGCACCCCCGGCGGTGAGATCACGGCGATCTTCTGGCACGGCCTCAACCGGGATCCCGATCCGAGCGGTTACGCCAACTACATGTCATTTGTGAACCAGAACTGCCGGTGGGGAGTTCTCGACGGATCCTTCAAGATCCTGAATTCCGCTGAGGCGCACAACACCTGGCGCAACGACCCGCGGACTCTCGCCGGTATGCTGTACGCCGCGCTGCTCAACCGTCCGCCGGACGACGGCGGCCTGAAGACCTATTCCGATGCCATCAGCCAGCGGGGGCTGGAATGGGCGACGGCGGCCATGATGGCTTCGTCCGAGTACAACCGCCGCCTCAGCGGCATCTGCCCAAGCCGCAGCGAGACGTCCGCCATGTACACCTGGCAGGATGCGCAACAGTTCAGCCGCGACACGCTGATCGACCACGCGAAGAACCTCGCGGAGGCCTGCCTCCTCAATAAGGTCGTCCAGCAGATCAATCAGTTGAAAAGCGTGCCGTACCCGCCGGCCCAGGCGGTGGGACGTATCGCCTGGGTCACCAATCAGGTAATCAGTTTCTACCACCTCGACGGCACCTGCGGCGCCGTGGTGCAGATGCTCCTCGCGGCCCGTCATGTCAATGAGGTCATCGCCAGCGGCCAGGGCGACAACCCGGTCTTCATCGAGTGGAGCGTGGGAAACCCAGCGATCCTGACCGGCCAGCGCGCTTTCACCATCCGGATCGGACCGAACCCCACCTCTTGGCAAGGGTTCAGCGGCAAGTCCTGGTAGCGGACGCCCGCCAGCCGGAGATCCGGGGCTTTCTCCCGGTCTCCGGCTCGCGCGCGACAGGCGCTTGAGCTGGACGCGCTCCGCGTTCGGACCAGCTCCTCATGACGCAGTCGGCGGTGGTCCGCGGGATCATCTGAAGCCTGGTCGACCCGGTGCGTCTCGCCGCCGCTCGCACGAATGCGCGGGCCGCGGTGCTGCTGGCGGAGGCGCGCTGGTCGGCATCAGCCCGAGGGAGGAGAGGCCAGGCCGCAAGGCCACGTGCGCGGGCGCGGGCGGACCGAATTCGGACTCATACCGGCCGACTCCCGGAAAGGCGCGCGGCAGGGACGAGCAGCCCGCTGGTGGCGACCAAGTCCGCGAACACGATGGACACCAGCCCGCGAGGCCCGAACCAACCGATATAGGCCACGGTCTGGGGAGACACCGTTGTCCCGTGGAACGGATGGCGACCGGAACCATCCGGATCACGGTCAGACTGAGCAGCTGGTGGGCCGCTAGGCAACGATGATCACGATCAGGGTGCGGGGGCCGTGGACGCCCTCGACCCGGTGGAGCTCGATGTCGCTGGTGGCGGAGGGGCCGCTGATCCAGGTCAGCGGGCGGCCGGCGCGGATCGACGGGGCGAGCAGCGTGACCGCGTCGGGAACGTCGAGCACGATCTGGTCGGCGCGGACGATGCAGACGTGAC
>Ga0207710_10000099_pt1 | contig 113735 bp, 105 predicted proteins | sample KBSS24metaG_FD_184400 | JGI IMG/M metagenome (GOLD analysis project Ga0207710, IMG submission 184400) | Switchgrass rhizosphere microbial communities from Kellogg Biological Station, Michigan, USA - KBS S2-4 metaG (SPAdes) (version 2) | ecosystem: Host-associated > Plants > Roots >...
CCGCACCTATCGCAATCGAGAGCCCCAACAGGCACCATGACTGTCAGCGATGTCCCGAGACAAAAGTGTCAACGATGTCCCGAGACACCACAGACCCATTAGTGGGGTGTTAACGCGCCGAAATCACAGCTTGCCAGTCGCCTTCATCGCCAGATAGCGATCCGCCAGCGCTGGCGCGAGCTCCTCGGGCTCCGCGTCGACGACGTCGACCCCGTGCTTGCGCAGCCGCGACGCGATCGCCGAGCGGTCGTTGCGGGCACGTTCGGCCGCCGCGGCGTCGTACACCGCAGCGGCGTCCGATCGACCTGCGGCAAGCACGTCCACACGCGGGTCGGCGACTGCGGCGACGAGCACGTGGTGCTTCGCCGACAGCTGCGGAAGCACGCCCATCAAACCCTCGTCGAGTGCTGAGGCGTTGAGATCCGTCATCAACACGACGAGCGCGCGTCGCCGGATCCGGCGTTGCACCGTCGCCACCATCGCTGCGGCGTCGGACTCCACCAGCGCGGGTTGAAGCGGTGCCATCGCCTCGACGAGTTGGGCCATCAACTCGGTCCGGTTCGCGTTGTACACCCCTGCCCGCGGTACTCGATCGTGGGCGATGAAGTCCACGTGGTCACCGGCGCGGGATGCCAACGCCGCCAACAGGAGTGCGGCGTCCATCGACCAGTCGAGCCGCGGCCAGCCGCTGGGATCGCCCGCCGTTGGGTCCACGCCGACGCGGCCCGCCGAGGTGCGGCCGGTGTCGAGCACGATGACCACGCGGCGATCGCGCTCGGGGCGCCAGGTTCGCACGACGACGTCGGAACGCCTCGCCGTCGCGCGCCAGTCAATCGACCGCACGTCGTCACCGATCACGTACTCCCGCAGCGAGTCGAACTCCGTCCCCTGGCCGCGGATCAACACCGGGATCATTCCGTCGAGTTCGCGGAGCTTCGCGAGCCGTGACGGTAAGTGCTTGCGCGACAGGAACGGTGGCAGGACTCTGATCTGCCATGGCACGCGGTGCGAGCTCTGCCTGCCTGCCAGGCCCAACGGTCCGACCGACCGCGCCGTCACCAGAGCCGACTGCTGATCTCCACGCCGGATCGGCCGGAGCCGTGTCTTTACCCGCAGGGATTGTCCCGCGCCGATCGACACCGCTTGCACTCGCGGCTCGGCCCGCGCTGACGGCGGCCAGGCATCGCGAAGCCAGCCGCGCAGCGGCCGCCTGCCCGGATTCGACACCACGACGACGCTGTCGATTGGTTCGCCGAGGCGAGCGGCCGTGTCGCCGAGGCGGTGCATCTGCAGCCGGCGCGTGCTCGCCGCGAGTGCGACGTCGACGCCCACCACCACGGCCAGGAGTGCGAGCAGAACGATGAAAGCCGTTCGAGGCCATGGCGAAAGGCCGATCGGCAGAACGCAGATCAGCGCGATCAGTCCGACGCGACCGGTGAGAATCACTACCGAGGCACCGGCACCGATGCGAGTATTCCGTCGAGCACGCCGTCGGCGTTGGCGCCTTCGAGCTCCGCCTCGGGTCGCAGTGCGACCCTGTGCCGCAACGTCGGCCGGACCATCGCCTTGACGTCGTCGGGGGTGACGTAGTTGCGCCCCGACAGCCACGCCCACGACCTGGCGGTGGCCAACAGCGCGGTGGCGCCACGCGGCGAGGCACCGAGTTGAAGTGACGGCGAGTGCCTGGTGGCGCCGACGATGTCGACGATGTATCCGAGTACCTCGTCGGCGACCAGCACGTTGCGGACGGCGGCGCGGCCTGCGGCCAGGTGGGCAGGGCCAGCCACGGGCTGCACCGCGGACAGGTCGCGGGGGTCGAACCCCTGGGCATGCCTGGTGAGAATGGCGATCTCTTGATCACGTTGCGGCAGAGGAACATTGAGCTTCAACAGGAATCGGTCGAGCTGCGCCTCGGGTAGCTGGTAGGTGCCCTCGTACTCGATCGGGTTCTGCGTCGCGGCGACGATGAAGGGGTCGGGCAGCGGTCGCGGCTCGCCGTCGACGCTGACCTGTCGCTCCTCCATCGCCTCCAGAAGAGCGGCCTGGGTCTTCGGTGGCGTGCGGTTGATCTCGTCGGCGAGGAGCAGGTTGGTGAACACCGGTCCAGCGCGAAACTCGAACTCGGCAGTCCGCGCGTCGTAAATCAACGAACCGGTGATGTCGCCTGGCATGAGGTCGGGTGTGAACTGCACTCGCTTGAAGTCCAATTGCAGTGCCGCGGAAAGGGTTCGGACCAGGAGGGTCTTCGCGACGCCGGGGACGCCCTCTAGGAGGACGTGACCTCGGCAGAGCAGCGCGATCACTAGGCCGCTGACGACGGCGTCCTGACCGACGACGGCCTTGGAGATCTCGCCACGGAGTGCGAGCAACGCGTTGCGCGCGGACTCCTGATCGAATCCCGGTTCAGTCATGAATTCTTGACCTGCCTTTCGATTTCATCCAGGTGGCGAGCGATGTCTACGAGGGCGCCGTCGGTGCCTGGCGCAGAACCGAACAGCCAGTGCGTGAGCTCGTTGGGATCGCGCCCGATGCGCTGCGCGATCGTCTGCGCCACTGCGGACGTCGAGGCGTTTGGCCCAAGGCCCAGACGCGGCAGCATCCGTGCGAGCGTCGCGGTACGCAACGCGTCGGCGGCGCGGTCGCGTGCTCGGCGCGACCGATACAGCCGGCCGCGACCCTCGACCGCTTCAGAGGCGCGGACCACGACGGGTAGATCCTCCGAGACGAGAGGACCGATCCGGCGGGCTTGCCACAGGGCGACCAAGCCGACGGCGACGCACAGCGCAAGGACGATCCAGTCGACACGGTCGGGGATGAGGTCGATGATCGATGCGTTGCCAACGGCTTCGCCCTCGGCACGCGTTGGGGCGTACCAGATCACCCTCGGCTGTGTGCCCGCAAGGTTCATCGCGAGTGCGGCGTTGCCTTCTCGCAGCAGCCGTGAATTCGTCATGAAGTCCGAGCTGCCGACGGCCGTGATCGTGCGTCGACCGTCCGAGTACCGAACGACTGCACCTCCGTAGCAGCTCGTGATGGAGACCTTGCCCGTGCCCTCGTAGGTGACGCTGGAGCCGAAGTCGACGTCACCTGCGCGATCGGCCTCCCGCATGTCGCATGCGGGTGGTCCGCCGAACCTGCTGACCTCGCCGAGCCGAATCTCGCTTGCCAACTGCTCGCGTGTGCTCGAAAGGGGTTCGACGAGCAATCGGTCGCCAGGCAAGGCGGCGATCCGATGCAGCGCGTCGTCGTCGAGCGGGTAATGGGTCTCGGCAAGGACGAGCAATGAATCGGGCCGTGCCGCACGTTCGACGTCGTCGACCGAGCGAGCTTCGACGACGTCGATACCGTTGTCCCGCAACAGCGTGACGAGCGCTCGCGCTCCATCGCGGCTGGTGGATTCCGGGTCCATGGGGAGACCGGGGTGGCGGGCGGTGAGCACGGTGGTCAGCACCGAAACCGCGGCGATGAGGACGAGCGCCAACAGCACCCACCTGATGGTGCGCCAACGCGTTGCGAGCGTGGGGCCCACCACGGACGTGTCGGTCATCGCAGCGCTGCCCATCCATCGACGATGTCGGGCGAGGCGGCGGTGGCCACTCGGCTGCGGCCGTGATGGCGCAACCGCTCGTCCAAGTCGGCCACGTTGCGGTACCCGAGTTCGGTGCCTGGCCGCTCCCCGTAGGTGACGTCATTGAAAGCCTCTGCGGCACCTCTGAATTCAGGTCCGAGGTCGGGAATGGCGGCGCCCGCATCACGCGCAAGCTCGGTGGCGGTCCGGCCGGGCACGGGGTTGAGGACGGCGGACTCCTCCAGCTGGCGGGCGACGGCTCGGAGGCGGTGCCGGATTGCGGCGGCCCAATCACCTCGTGCCGCAAATCGTTGCGCAATGGCCCTGTGCTGCTCGGCGGTCAGTTCGTGGTCGCCGAACAGGGCATCGTCACCGCCGCGGTTGGTCCGCATCGTGCGCCGCGCGATGCGGACGGCCACGACGAGCGCGACGGCTACCAGCACGACGAGCACGGTGATCGTGAACCATCCACCGGGTACCGAGGCGCTCTCGGAGAGCAGCTTGTAGAACAGCTCTTGAAGCCAGTCGATGAACCGCTCGGTCAGCGAACCCCTTGGGTAGATCGGCTTTCCGAGTTCGCGTTGGGCGGCATCGTGTGCGGCATCCCGGTCTATGTCAATGGTCGGCACGTCAGGGATGCGGCGTCAGCCAGAGGTGGTCGGTCGAGTCGGCGGGCGCGCCCTGTTGCGAGGTGGCGCCGCTCATGAGCACCAGATCGAACGCCTCCGCTCTAATCCGACGATCGGCGTACTGCAGTACCACGACGCCGGCGGTGAATGGCGCGGTGATGATCTGGCCGATCGCCCCGCCGATCGAGATCAGCACCAGGGCGATGATGGCCTCGGAGTCGGAACCGCCGCCCACCAACATGATTTGGCCGCCGACGCTGAACGGTACGGACACCGCGCCCGCGACCATCCCCGCGACCAACAGACCCAACAGCCGGATGCCCAGCACCCGCCAGAAGTCGTTCTTGATCAACGCGAAAGACCGTGTGATCGCCTCGATCACGCCGAGCCGCTCCAGCACGATCAGCGGTGGGGCGAAGCTCAGCATCGTCCACAGATAGACCAGCAGCGGAACGAGCACGATGAACAGCAGCAAACCGACGAAGAACGTCACGCCGCCGTTGGTGGTCGAGGCAACGCCGAAGATCACCCCGAAGGCGATGGCGAAGATGACGCCGAAGCCGACACCCTCTAGAAGGGTGACCCCGAACAGGGCGAGCAGGCGACCGCGCACGCGCTGCCATGCCTCGCCAATCGTGATGCCTGCGCCGAAAACGGCGCGTCCGACGACGACGGTGAGAAGTCCGCTCAGCAGAATTCCCGACAGCCACGTTGCGGCGAAGGCCGCAAGACTCGAGAGTGACGAGCCGATCAGCGTTGCGGTCGAGACTTGCTCGCCTGCCTCGAACGCGGGCCTCAGGGAACCTGCTGCCGCCAGCGGTCCGACCTGCAGGATCAGTGCGATGACTTGCGTGACCACGACGACGACCGTGGTGAGACCGAGCGTCGCCTTCGGATTCATCCGGATGTACGCCACTGCGCCGTTGTAGATGTCCGACAGACCCAGCGGCCGAAGCGGGATGACGCCGGGCTTGAGCGCGGGCGGTGCAAAGCCGGTCGGTGGGTAACCCGGCGGTGGGTAACCCTGCGGTGGATACCCCGGCGGCGGATACCCCGAAGGCGGGTAGCCGTGATATCCCGGCGGTGGATACCCCGGCGGGGGATAGCCCTGGTATCCCGGCGGCGGATAGCCCTGAAATCCGGGGGGTGGTTGGGCCTGCTGCGGATACTGGGGCTGGGTGTAGGGGGGTGCTGGGTAGCCCGGCGGCGGCGGGCCGGCGGAAGGGAAGCCGCCCGCGTCGTTGCTCATGTGCCCATCCTGTCGACACCACGAGAGATTGACAACGTGGACCCGCGTAGCGTCTCGTCCATGGCGGAACTCAAGCAACGGCTACGGGCTGATCTGACGGCGTCGATGAAGGCACAGGACAAGCTGGTGACGGCGACCCTGCGGATGGTCCTCGCGGCGATCCAAACCGAGGAAGTCTCTGGCAAGGAACCACGCGAGTTGACGGACGAAGAGGTGCTCAAGGTACTGGCGCGGGAGTCGCGCAAGCGCGGCGAGGCCGCCCAGATCTACATCACCAACGGGCGTGGCGAGCTTGCCGCCAACGAACGCGCAGAGGCCGACATCATCGACGGTTATCTGCCGACCCAGCTGGACGACGACGAGTTGGCCAACGTCGTGAACACCGCCATCGCCCAGGTGTCCGAGGAGAACGGCGAGGCTCCCGGGATGAAGCAGATGGGTCAGGTGATGAAGGCGGCCAACGCAATCGCGGCGGGAAGGGCCGACGGGGCCAGGATCTCGGCCGCGGTCAAGGACAGGCTCTAACGTCTAGGCCTTCCTGGTGCACGCCTCGATGAGGGCGTCCGGATCGGTGACGCTCACCCAGAGCGTGCGGAGCTTGACCGGGACGCCCATCACCTTGGCCTGGCCGACGGGATCGATGGTCAGCTCGACCATGCCCTTCGACGAACCGTTCACCAGCCAGCGACCGCGCCAACCGTGGACCCCCCACGACAAGACGCGGTCGGTGCTCGGTTTCGCGTCGGTGATCGACGCGAGCGGGATGTCGGCGGTGAAGCCCCACCCCATCGAGACGTGCAGGGCGTCGCCCTCAACCCGCACGTCACTTCGCTGAGGGCCAAGCCCAAATGGCACGGAGAAGGGCAGAAACCACCGTTCGTAGCGCAAGTCGGTCTTCATGGACCGACATCTTAGGGCGTTGCTGGTCTGCCGACGAGGGCCTACAGCGAACCCACAACTACGCGGCGACGGGCAGGCTCTCGACAGTGGAGTCCTTCTGGGTGCTCTTGCGGCCGAAGTCGTTGGGCAGCGACAAACGAATCACCTTGAGCCACGCCGATGCGACCTGCCTCGGCAGTGATCCGCTGACGTAGGTCAGCCCGTACCTCTCGAAGAGGTCGGCGACCCTGGGCGCGATTTCCTGGTAGCGATTGCTCGGCAGATCGGGGAAGAGGTGGTGCTCGATCTGGAATGACAGGTTGCCAGTCATGAAGTGCATCAACCGACTTCCCGAGATGTTCGCCGAGCCCAGCATCTGCCGTACGTACCACTGGCCCTTCGTCTCGCCCTCGATCGAGGTCTTCTCGAAGGTCTGCACGCCCTTGGGGAAGTGCCCGCACATGATCACCGAATGCGTCCACCAGTTGCGGATGACGTTCGCCGTCAGGTTCGCCGTGAGCGTCGTGAGCGCCGACGGCCCGGATAGCAGTGGGTGCAGCACGTAGTCGCGCAAGGCGTGCTTGCGGACCTTGGCCAGAACCTTCTTGCCGTTGCGACGGAACTCCTCCTTGTCCGTGCGGCCCTTGAGGTACTTGCCGATCTCTAGGTCGTATGCGGCGATGCCGTATTGGAACATGCAGGCGTTGAGGAAGTTCCACAACGGCTGGCCGAGGTAGAACGGCTTCCACCTCTGGTTCTCGTCGACGCGCATGATGCCGTAGCCGAGGTCGTGATCCTTGCCGCGCACGTTGGTGTAGTTGTGGTGGATCTCGTTGTGGGAGTGCTTCCACATCTCCGACGGTGATGCGTTGTCCCACTCCCAGGTGGTCGAGTGGATCTTGTTGTCGCGCATCCAGTCCCACTGCCCGTGCATCACGTTGTGCCCGATTTCCATGTTCTCGACGATCTTGCTGATCGACAGGCCCGCGGTGCCGACGATCCACGCGGGCGGAAACAGCGAGAACAGCAGAATGGCGCGGCTGGTCAGTTCGAGCCTGCGCTGGCCGTTGATGACCTTGCGGATGTAGGCCGCGTCGCGCTCGCCGCGGCTTGCGATCACCTCGGCGCGGATGGCGTCGAGTTCCCTGCCGATGTTCTCGATGTCCTCGTCGGTCAGGTGTGCGGTCGGGTCGTCTTGCGTGCGAAGTGAGTTAGTCATGTGAGCTCCCTAGAGTTCGATGTCGCATGAACCAGCGGCGGCGGAGACGCAGGTCTGGATCTGAACGTTGTCGCCTGCGTTGGCGGTGGTGACGTCGCCGGTACGCAGATCGCGGACGGCGCCCTGGCGCAGTGGCGCAACGCATCCGAAGCAGATGCCCATACGGCAGCCCGAGGGCATCAGTACCCCTGCGGCTTCGCCTGCATCGAGCAATGTCTGTGTTGGGCCTGCGTCGACCGTCGTCCCCGACTGGGCGAAGGTGACGGTGCCGCCGTCGCCGTCGGCGGCAATGATGGTCGGACGGAACCGCTCGGTGTGCAACCGATCGGCGATCCCCGCGTCCTGCCAGTGGCTTTCGAGTGCGTCGAGCATCCCGGCAGGCCCGCAGGCCCAGGTCTCCCGATCGGCGAAGTCGGCGACGATCTCGTCGATGTGAGCGACGTCGAGCATCCCCTCAGCGTCGGTGTGCCTCTCTACCAATCGGATTCGGCCAGAATGGGCCAACGCCCTGAGGTCGCGCGCGAAGATCACGTCGGAAGACGTGGGGGCGCAGTGGACCACCAAGACATCGGTGGACTCGGCCATGTTGCGAAGCATTCCCATCACGGGCGTGATCCCGCTGCCTGCGGTGAGAAAGAGAATCTTCTCTGGCATCGCGGCACCGAGCGTGAATTCGCCTGTGGCATGGTCGAGTTGGACGATGGTGCCGACAGTGGCTCGCCGGACGAGGTGATTGCTGACCTTGCCGTCGGGTATCGCCTTGACGGTGATCGCGATGGTTTCGTCGGTCGTCTTGGAGGTGAGCGAGTACGCACGCCACTGTCGGACTCCGTCGACGTCGACACCGATGCGGACGTACTGGCCGGGGGTGTGGCCTCGCCAGCCGCGGCCGGGCTTGATCAGCAGCGTGGCGGCGTCGGCCGTCTCCGCTTGGATCGCGACGATCCGGCCGCGCAGAGCCGCACCCGAGCGCATCGGGTCGATGACGTCGAGGTAGTCGGCGGGGATCAACGGCGTCGTGACGCGCTCGGCGAACTTGATGACTCGCTCCCGCAGCGCGCCGACTGCGGTCGGGCGGGGTGCTGTCGTGGTCATGTCACTACTTTGGCTGAGTCAAGGGGATAAACTCTTGACCATCGAGCGTGAATGATCTTCACGAATTTGTTCGTAAAGGATAGTTTTGTCCGAATCAGTCGTCCGGTTCACCGGGCTGGACCTGGCCGACGAGGTCGTCGCCGAGCTGAATGCGGTGCTGCCCAGAATGGGAAAGCGCACCGTCACCGCGATCACGGCCGAGGTGCCGAGCTATACCCGCGCGTTCAGCGGCCGCATGGGGCCGATCATCGAGAACGCCGTGCAGATGGCGCTAGGCGCCTTCCTGCGGCTCGCGGTGCGGGCCCATGATTCCGACCCTGCAGCCACGCTCAGGCCTGCCCTCGACGGCGCCTACGAGCTGGGTCGCGGAGAGGCCCGCCAGGGCCGCAGCATGGATGCCCTTCTATCCGCCTATCGCATCGGCGCCAGGGTGGCGTGGCAGGAACTGTCGACAACCGCCGTCGCCGCGGGCCTCGATTCCGCGACCGTGGCGCGGTTCGCGGAACTGGTCTTCGCGTTCATCGACGAATTGTCCGCTTCGAGCGTCGCTGGGCACGCCGACGAGCTGGCGACGACGGGCCGGGTGCGTCAGCGCTACCTCGAACGCCTCGCCAAGCAGATACTTGCGGGCGAATCGGCCGAGACGTTGCGCGCCAGCGCCGAAAAGGCCGACTGGCGCCAGCCAGAGACGCTGACCGCCGTCGTCGTCGCAGAGGCCCAAACACGCGGATTGGCAGCACGATTCGGCCAGTCGACGTTGCAGCTCGGTGAGGATCTCCCTGGAGTCGAGGCCTCGGACTCCTTGGCGGTGCTCCTAGTGCCGGACTTGGCCGGCCGTCACCGCAGCCAGCTGCGTTCGGCGCTACAGGGACGACGCGCACTGGTGGGACCTGCGCGGCCGTGGATGGAGGCCAAGTCGTCCTATCTTCGCGCGCTGCGGGCGCGGGAGTTGATCGTCGCCGAGGACGTCGAGATCATCGACACCGACGAGCATCTCGTCGAGCTCGTGCTGACAGCCGACCGCGAGGCAGCAGACGATCTCCGGCGCCACGTACTGGCCCCGCTCTTGGAATTGCGTCCCAACACTGCACAGCGCCTCGCCGAAACCCTGAGGGCGTGGATTCTGCACAAGGGTGCCCGCGATGCCGTCGCCGCCGAGCTGTTCGTTCACGCTCAAACGGTGCGCTACCGGATGACCCAAGTGCGGTCGCTGTTTGGCGATCGACTTGACGATCCCAAGACGGTTCTGGAGCTGACGATCGCCCTTGGCGACCCGTCGGGCGTGGCACGCGTCTTGACGCCGTAGCCAATCGTGCGGTCCCACCGTAGGTAATTCAGTCGGCGCTGATTTAGCATTCGAGGTCACAGAGGTTCGAAGGCGCCGAGGAGCAGCTAGGTGGATGGCACGCCGTTCGGGCAGTACGTGCTCCTCGATCTGCTTGGCAAGGGCGGAATGGGCCAGGTCTACCGAGCTCACGACACCCTCACGGATCGGGTGGTGGCGCTCAAGGTACTGCCCCAAACCGTCGTGGACGACCCCGTCTTCAAGGAACGGTTCCGACGCGAGGCGCATGCCGCGGCTGGGCTGAGGGAACCTCACGTCGTCCCGATTCACGGCTACGGCGAGATCGACGGTCAGCTCTATCTCGACATGCGGTTGATCGACGGCGAGGATCTGGCCACGGTTCTCAAGGACGCCCAGCAGCCGTTGACCCCGCACCGCGCGGTGAAGGTCATAGAACAGGTTGCGGCCGCGCTCGATGCGGCGCACGAAGTCGGGCTGGTGCACCGAGACGTCAAGCCGTCCAACATCTTCCTTGCCGACCGCGACTTCGTGTATCTGATCGACTTCGGCATTGCTCGCACGGCAAGTCAGAGCGGATTGACCAGTGTGGGAAGCACTTTGGGGACCATGGCCTACATGGCTCCCGAGCGCTTCAAGGACGGGCACAGCGATCCCCGCTCCGACATCTACGCGCTGACTTGCGTTCTGTACCAATGTCTGACGGGTCGCCTGCCCTATCCCGGCGATACTCTCGAGCAGCAACTGACGGGGCATCTAGTCACCCCGACGCCGCGTCCGTCGGTCGTGAACCGTTCCGTGCCAAAGGGTTTCGACGACGTCATCGCCAAGGGAATGGCGAAGGATGCAGACAAGCGTTACCAGTCGGCGGGAGCGCTCGCCGAGGCCGCTAGGTCCGTGCTGGCCAATCAGCCCACGTCGCCCGTCAAGCGCGGGCCCGCGCATGGTCGCCCCTCCGACCCGCCCAATCGCAGGCGCATCCTTGCCATCGCGGGGGTGGCGCTCGCTGCCCTCCTCATCGTCGGCGTCGTCATCTGGCAGGTGGGGGGTTCTGGCGGGGACTCCCAGGCAGGCGGCGACTCTACGACTGCGCAGACGACCACGTCGCCGTCCGATACCGCCGCAGTTCTCCCGCCGCCGATCGCCGATCCGGCCGTCATCGCTGCAGGCGTGCCCGCCGCGGTCAGGGCGTTCGGCAGGTTGGTGGTCGGCACGAATCCGCCGTACCCGCCCGCCGAGTTCACCGACGACGAAGGAAACCTCACAGGCTTCGAAGTCGACTTGATGAACGCGATCGGCCGCACCCTGAACCTGACGGTCGAATTCAAGGAGACCGCGTTCGACAGCATCCTTCCGTCAGTGCAGAACAATCTCTTCAACGTCGGGATGTCGTCGTTCACCGACACCAAGGAACGCGAGAAGTCGGTCGACTTCGTGACCTACTTCCAATCGGGGACGCAGTGGGCTCAGCGCCCTGGGACGCCGGTGAACCCGAACGACGCGTGTGGTCTCAAGGTCGGGGTGGCGTCCCGGTCGCTGCAGGACGTCGAGGAACTGCCGAACAAGAGCAAGGCCTGCGAGGCCGCGGGTAAGCCGCCCATCACGAAGATCGACTACATCAGCCAGGACGACGTGACGAATGCGGTGATCACCGGTGACGTCGACGCCATGTCGGCGGACTACCCGGTGACCGCCTACGCCGTCAACCACAGCGACGGAGCGTTGGAGACGGCAGGCGGGCAGTTCGATGCCGCGCCATACGGATGGGCCGTCGCCAAGGGTTCGCCGCTCGCCGAGTCGATGCGTCAGGCCCTGATGCACCTGATCGCCAGCGGTGAGTATCAGCAGATCCTGACCAAGTGGAACGTTCAGGCGGGCGGAATCAACTCGCCGACGATCAACGGCGCATACAACTGACCGGAACTACCGGCTAAAGGACCACGAACCAGATCGCGACGTAGTGGCAGATCGCCGCGGCGGCGGTGAACGCGTGGAAGAACTCGTGGTAGCCGAACGTCCGTGGCCACGGGTTGGGCCAGCGGGTCGCGAAGAGGATCGCGCCGATGTTGTAGAACACCGCGCCTACTACGAGCAGTGCGACGGCGACGACACCCGCGCCGTGCAGCAGCGTCGGTGCGAAGCCGATCGCGACGTAACCCAGCAGCAGGTACAGCGGGACGCCCACTGTGCTCGGCGCCGACGGCCAGCACATCTTGAGCGCGATGCCCGCCGCTGCACCCGAGTACACGATGCCAAGGACCAGCCGCCCAGTGTCCGGCGGCATCGCCAGCAGCGCAAACGGGGTATAGCTGCCTGCGATGAACACGAAGATCATCGAGTGATCGACCCGCTTCATCCACTTCTCGGCCGCAGGAGAGCCCCACTGACGTCGGTGGTAGATGGAGCTGACCGTGAACATCGCGACGATCGTCGCCGAGTAGATCAGGGTGGCCCAGCCTGCCCGCGGCGAGTTGGCGATCCAGGCTATCGGCACCAGCGCCCCGCCTGCCGCGATGAACCCGGCTGCCAGGCAGACGTGGATCCAACCCCTTACGAGCGGGTCGCCGAAGAGGTCGTCGACGGTATCGGCGAGGACCTGTGGCAGGTCTTCGTCGTCCTCGATGCTCGCGTCCGCCAAGGCGGACAACGGCGGATCGGCGATGTCGATGAGGGCAGCCTATCGCCAACCTGGGGAGTGCAGGCGTCGACGCAAGCCACGTCGACGGTTCAGGAGCGTGCGAAGTAGCGCTCGCCGTCGGCAGCCGTCTTGCCGAAGGCCACCTTCAGAACTGGCGCGAGGGGCTTGAACGGCAGCGCGAAAGCGGGCTTGGGCTCGATCGCCACGGTCCAGGTGTATCGGGTCGTCTTGCCTTCGGGATCGGCGGGTTCGACGACGTAGTCCTCGGCGAAGCGACGGAAGAAGGGCGCGTTGGCCTGGTGGACCTCGAACGAGTAGCCGTGGCCTTCGTCCCAGCGGAAGAAGCGCTCTCGCACCCGCGCGAGGCCGGGAGCCAGGACGACCTCCCGGGTGGTTCCCACGCCGAACGGTCGCTCCGACGTCCAGGTGAGCGAGGTGATCGTCGAACTCCATGCGCTGAGCGATTCGTCGGACGTCAGGGATTCCCAGACTCGTTCGGGCGGCGCGGCGAACAGTTTCTCGTAGCGGAAGACGTGCGGTGCCGAGGTGAAGATGGTTGCGTCGGCGGACTCCACTCCAAACCAACGTGTCATGGTCGTCAGCATGCCAGGGCCAGGAATTGGTGAGCAACCGCTCCCATGACACGGGCGACAATGTGTAGACCCACAGAAACGAGGGGTGGTAGGTGTCGTACTCCGTCTCGCAGGTGTTGGATTCCAACCCCGGCGCGCTGGATGCTGCGGCCAGTGCGGCTGAGGCCGGTGCTGGCAGGATCGACGCCCAAATGACCAGCGTTCGATCACATCTGGGCACCCTTGGCCAGGTGTGGCACGGTACGGCGTCGACGGCCGCGCAGAAGGAGGGCGCCGACCTGCTGAGAACTCAGGAGGCGTACCGCAAGCAGTTGGCCGACCTGAAGCCGGTGCTGTCCGAGGGCGCCAAGACGCTCGCGGACCTTCGGTCTCAGCTGCAATCCGCGGTGGATGCCGCAGAGGCCTGGTGGAACGTCAACGACGACGGCACTGTCACGCCGGGGATCCTGCTCGCCGCCTTCGCAGCCTTGTCCAAGCAGAATGCGATCGTGGTCGAGGCCAAGCAGATCGAAGTCGAGCAGAATCTCAAGTTGATCCTCGCCAAGTTCGAGGCCGCCGACAAGAACACCGCCGCGGCGGTCCGCAAGATCGGATGGGAAGACCCGTGAACCAACCAGTTCCGATGCAGGTTGATCCGGCCGTGTTGCGCACGGCCTCTAGGGGATTCGACGACATCGCGAGCGGCTTCTTCAATGAGGGCGCTGGGCCAGCCGTGAAGAGCGCGGCCGAACCGGTGTCTCGGCTGGACTGCGGTGCGGCGTGCCGCGAAGTCGGGGATTCACTCCTCGCGCGGGCGCAAGTGCTCGGCGTCGACGCCCGCAAGTTCGGCGACAATCTGGATTCGGCCGCGTTCTACTACCAGAAGGGCGACAAGGACGCCGCCGAACGCATCAAGTTCGACACGCCCGGCAACGACGAGAAGATCGGCGACGATCCGGGTGAACCCGGCTATGACCCCGTCCACGAGTACGAAGAGCAGCTGCAACAGGCCGGCCTGCTCGACGGGCCTGCCCCCGACGGTTACTACAAGGAGTGGTTGCAGAACGCCGCCAAGAACGGAATCCCACCCGAGGAGATCGTCAAGATCGCCAGAGATCACGACATCACGCCTGCGAGCTTCGACGTCCTCAAGGGACTGGAGCGGGTGCAGGAAGACGGTCCAGACAAGAAGTCGTACTTCCTGCTTCCCGAGGGCGTCAGCGGGGAGACGGCCCGCAAGGCCGCACTGATGACCTACATCCTCAACGCGGGGACCAACTACGGCACGGCAGGCGACAACAACGACTTCGCGGAGACGCCGTACTCCTCTGCGGAGGTCCAGCGGATCATCGACCGCCAACAGGCGAACGCCTGGAGCTACGACCAAGGGGTTGCACTTGCCAACCACAGCGGCGCGCGCCTGACCACGACGCCCAACGGCATGCTGATGGGTCTCGGAGCCAAGGACCCAGTGTTCGCCCTCCTCAGCCAGAATGGCGGTTCCACCTACGGCGACATCTTCCTCGCCAACATCGACAACCCCAAGGACCCAGCGGAACAACTCCGGGACATGATCCACTCCGGGCACATGTGGTACGCCGAGCCCGGCGGAAAGGCGTATGAGGGCAACCTCGACCTGGACCGGATTCTCCACCACGAGGAGCGTCACTCCGAGCAGTGGGCGGAACTCGGGCCCCAGAAATTCGTCGAGCAATACGGCATCGGCATCGGGATCGAGCAAACCACCGGCCATCGAAATCCCTTTGAGACCAACGCGGGTGCCTCCGACGGGGGTTACCCCGCGTGACCCGTCGCGCGGGCGTAGCGCTCGCAGTCATCGCGTTCGTTGCGGCTCTGCTCTCTGCGGCGTGCGACAGGGGCCGGGGCGGCTGGGAGCAGACGGCGCCGTTCGCGCCGTCATTGCGGCCGGCGTTCGGCGTCCGCGTCACTGAAGGCAAGCTCCTGGTCTGGACGGGGAGCCCGTGCATCGGCACCACCAACGTGCGCCTGACCTTCGACGATGGTGAGGCAGACCAGGCCGAACTCAAGCTGACGTCGCGCAGTGACACCGCAGGCGTCGAAGTCGAGCACCTCACCATCGGCGGCCCATACCCTGGCTTCGACGTCACGAAGGACCTCCCCGCGGGTTTCGATTGGCAGAAGGCGCAGACGTTGACGCTCGGGCTCAACGCGGCGACGTCGACGTGGGGATCGGAGCTGAAGCTCGCCGACGTCGTCAAGGGTTCGGCCGACCATCCCGACGACACTTACTACTTCGGTGACGCCGGCTGGCTGAATCCTGGCGACGTCGCCGCGAAGGACGGAAAGACCTTTCTCGCAACGTGTTCCGATGATCCGACGAAGAAGCAGGCCTCGCCTCGGGTGTTCGGGGTGCGCATCACCGACGGAACGCTGCGGATCTGGGCCGGCTCGCCGTGCGCGCTCGTCAGGGGCGTGATCCTCACCTTCCAGCCCGGCCAGGCCGACCTGGTGCTCGACGCGGATAGCTCCGTCGGTGCGAGCTTCGAGTACCTCACCGTCGGCGGTCCCTATCCCGGATTCCAGGTCGCCAAAGATCTACCCGACGGATTCGATTGGCGCACGGCGAAATCGGTGCTCCTGCGGCTCCGGGCACCTGCCATGCGGATGACGACGACGACGGACCTCGCCAAGGTCGCCGAGGAGTCCGCGCAGCATCCCGAGGACGCCTACTGGTTCGAAGGCTTCGGCTGGCTCGACCGAGCGGGGGTCGCGGCGCAGGGCGGGACGTTCCTGGACGCATGCGCGAAGTGAGCAAAGGCGGGCCGCGGCGCTAAAGGCGCGCCGGATCGAGTGCGATGCCATCGATCGCGGCGTCCGCGATGCGGTTTCTCGTCGTCGCGTCGACCCCGGCCTTGGCGAGGGCCTCCAGCCCTCGATGCGTGGCGACGATCAGCCCGCCGAGCGCCGCAGCGTCGGCGGCCGGATCGACATGCCCCGCGCGCTGCGCCTGCTCGACGAGTTCACGGCAGTTGTCGAGCAGCGTTTCGTGCGCCGCCAGCGACCGGGCCGCGATGGCGTCGTCCTCGAAGGCCAGCTCGGCCGTGGCCTTGGCGAGTAAGCAGCCGCGCCGATCCGTGTGGTCCTCCGGCACCTTCAGCCAGTTGCGGATGCGATCGATCGCCTCGTCCTCAGGGCCTTCGAGCCGGGCGGCGGCACTCTCGGCGGAACTCGCGCAGTAGTCCTCGAATATTCGCTTGAACAGCGCTTCCTTGTCGCCAAATGCGCCATAGAGGCTGCCCTTGCTGAGCCCAGTGGCCCGAGAGAGATCCTCAACGGATGTGCCGTGGTAGCCGGTCTCCATGAATTGCCTGCGCGCAGCGACTATGACGTCCTCTTCGCTGAATTTTCGTGGTCGCGCCATAACCCCACGATACGTTGTTATGAACGTTCGTTCCAGAACCTGGTATTGTGGACCGTATGTTCAAAACCCTCACCTCAGATCCCACCGAGTTCGCAGGCAAGCGCGCCATCGTCACGGGAGGTTCGCGCGGTATCGGCGCGGCCATCGTGCAGCGGCTACTCGACGGCGGCGCGACCGTCGTCACCACGGCACGCAACGCCACCGACGAGACGCCGAAAGCCGCCACCTTCATCCAGGGCGACATCAGCACGCTCGCGGGGGTGCAGGCTTTCGTCGCGGCAGCGCTCGGCGAGCTTGGTGGCGTGGACATCGTGGTCAACAACGCGGCTGCCGCACGCGCGTACGTCGGGGGCGTCTCGTCGATTCCCGACGAGGAGTGGCTCGACGCACTCGACCTCAACTACCTCTCCGCCGTGAGGGTCAACAACGCCCTGCTGCCTGCGCTACGTGAGAGCGGCGCGGGCAGTGCGATCGTCAACATCTCATCGGGAGCGGCGCTCACGCCCGCGCCGGCTTTGGCTCACTACGGCGCCGCCAAGGCTGCGCTCAACGCCTATGGCAAGGCGCTCGCTGCCGAACTTGCGCCTGCCGGAATCCGCGTGACCACGATCGTGCCAGGCAACGTGTTGACTCCAGGCGCCGACGCGATCCGCCAGGACTTCGCCGATGCAGCGGGCGTCTCGCTGGCCGACACCACGGCGGGCATCCCACTTGGGCGGCCAGGAGACCCGCGAGACATCGCCGAGGCCGTGGCCTACCTCGCCTCGGACAGGGCGCAGTGGATCACGGGAGCCAGCCTGATCGTCGACGGCGGCGAGCTCCCGGTCGTCTAGCTTCGGTTTCGGCAGAAAAAGACCCCGACCGGATTGCCAGTCAGGGCCTGTGATCTGCAGTTACTGAGTCGGGGTGGCGGGATTCGAACCCACGACCTCTTCGTCCCGAACGAAGCACGCTACCAAGCTGCGCCACACCCCGCGTGAAGCCACGACAGCCTATCGCACGGTGGGTCGCGGAAGCGAAACGCCTGATCGGGATGGATGTGTTCGACGTCGACGTTATGAGTACCGAGTGTGAAGACACTGAGCGCTCGCTGTCGACGAGAGGGAACGAGATGACCGGGTTGGGAGCCGCGGTGTATGGCGGATTCTTCGCCCTCGCCGCGTTGTGGCTGTACATGACGGCCGACGGCGACGTCGTCCTCGATGACGATCAGGGCCAGCAGCCGGAGCGCTCGAACTCGAGCAGCGACGACGACGCCTCGGTGGGGTCCAGCCCCTGCTTCGCCAGCCAGTCGTCGTCGAAGTAGGTATCGGCGTACCGATCGCCGCTGTCGGCGAGCAACGTGACCACCGAACCGCTGCGTCCCTGTGCGACCATCTCGGCGACGAGACCGAAGGCACCCCACAGGTTCGTCCCCGTCGACGGCCCCACTCGTCGGCCGAGAACCTTGCTGACGTGCAGCGCCGCTGCCACCGACGCAGAGTCAGGCACCACCACCATCCGATCCACGATGTCGGGCAGGAACGACGGCTCGACCCGCGGCCTCCCGATTCCCTCGATGCGCGACGACATGCCCGTCACCACGTCCCGCCTGCCTTGGGCGTATGCCGGGAAGAAGGCCGAGTTCTCGGGGTCGACCACGCACAGCCGGGTGGGGTGGCGGCGATAGCGGATGTAGCGACCGATCGTCGCGCTCGTCCCGCCGGTACCCGCCCCGACCACGATCCAGTCGGGCATCGGGTGGGCTTCTAGACGCATCTGCTGATAGATCGACTCGGCGATGTTGTTGTTGCCTCGCCAGTCGGTGGCGCGTTCGGCGTTGGTGAACTGATCGAGGTAGTGCCCGCCGGTTTCCTTCGCCAAACGCTCGGCCTCGTCGTACACCTGAGACGAGTGAGCCACGAAATGGCAACGGCCGCCCTGTGATTCGATGAGGCGTATCTTGCTGGCGCTCGTGGACGATGGCATCACCGCGATGAATCGCAGGCCGAGTAGTGCGGCGAAGTACGCCTCGGAGACCGCCGTCGATCCCGACGACGCCTCGATCACGGTCGTGTCCTGCGAGATCCAGCCGTTGCACAACGCGTACAGGAACAACGACCGAGCCAGCCGATGCTTGAGGCTTCCCGTGATGTGCGTCGTCTCGTCCTTGAGGTACAGCGAGACGTCGGGGCCGTCTGGTTTGTCGCACCATGCCGACGGCAGCGGATACCGCACCAGGTGGGTGTCAGCGCTGCGCGCAGCGTCGGCCTCGATCAGGCGAACCGCATCGTCCACCCACGCACGTGGTTGGCTTCGCGTCGCGAACGAGGGCCCGTCGGTCACCGCGCCGAAACGGCCGGGTGGGACACGTCTTCTCTCGACCCGACGTGACCGCCGCCGATCGGCGCGGCTACCAGGGTCAACAACGTCGCTTCCGGCCTGCAGCAGAACCGGACCGGTGCGTACGGCGACGTCCCGATGCCCGCCGACACGTGCAGCCGCGTGTGGGCGCCCCAGCGTGACGGTCCCTTGGCGCGCGATCGGTCCAGCTCGCAGTTGGTGACGACGGCGCCGTAGAACGGTACGCACAGCTGGCCACCGTGGGTGTGCCCAGCCATCACCAGCTCGTATCCGTCGGCGGCGAAGCGATCGAGCACGCGCGGCTCCGGCGAGTGCGTCAGCCCGAGTGTCAGATTGGCGGCCGGATTGGGCCTACCGGCGATCGCGTCGTACCGATCGCGGTTCAGGTGGGGATCGTCGACGCCCGCTGCGGCGATCAGCAGGCCGTTGACCTCCAGCTCGCGGCGCGTGTGGGTCATGTCGAGCCAACCGCGTTCGCTGAACGCAGCACGCAGGTCCTGCCACGGCAGCGGCGGACCCGTGACGCGCTTGGTCTTGTCGAAGAGGTAGTTCGTCGGGTTCTTCGGCTTCGGTCCAAAGTAGTCGTTGCTTCCGAAGACGAACAACCCCGGCACCGACAGGAGGTCACCGAGCGCCTGCACGACGGCGGGTACGGCCTTGGGGTGCGCCAGGTTGTCCCCGGTGTTGACGACGAGGTCGGGCTCCCAACGAGCTAGCTCGCGAAGCCAAGCCTGCTTGCGACGCTGGGCGGGCCGCATGTGGAAGTCGCTGAGGTGCAGGACCCGCAGGGATGCCGATCCAGGCGTGAGCACCGGCATCGTCACCTCCCGCATGACGAACGCATTGCGCTCGATCAGGGATGCGTAGGCGATTCCTGCGGCGATCGTGCCTGCCGCAGCGACGGCGGTTTTGGTCAGCACGCTGGACGCGGTGGATGACGCGGACATGAGCGAAGCCTACTGGCAGTCGCGGTCGTCGAAGCCGCCTGGCCACGTACCGTTACCAATTCCACACCCCCCGCGCGGTTACGGCGGTGGTGGCGGCGGAGGCGGTGGCGGAGCTAGCACCGGCACCGTGATCGGCGGAAGTCCCGGAATCATGATCACCGTCGAGCCCATGACGGCGTTCGGGTCGCCTGGCGGGAGCTCTCCTGGTGGTGGCGGAGGCGGAATGCCATTGCTCAGCTGAAGCGTGATGATCGAACCTGGCACGGTCGATCCGGACGGTGACGTTCCGACGAGCGAGCCCGCAGGCGCCACGCTGTTCACGGGTGTCGACTGGTCGGCGACCTGGAAGCCGGCGTCCCTGAGCCGTTGGCGGGCCATTTCAGGGCTCATCCCGGCGACGCTTGGCACCTTGGAGCCCGGTGCGCCGTCGACGTACTTCGGATCGGTCGGCGGCAGGGCGACGTCCTCGGGAGTGATCGGCTTCATCGCGGTGAACCAGGTGCGTGCGGGCTCGTTGCCGCCGAACAGGTTGCCGGAGCCGCACTGACGCAGCGGGAACGAACACAAATCCCCAGGCGTGGGGGAGTCGTCGTAGATGTAGTTCGCGGCGGCGAAGGCGCTGGTGAAGCCCAGGAACCCCGACGAGCGGTGCGCCTCGGTCGTGCCGGTCTTGCCCGACACCGGCAGGCTCCAGCCCACCGAGCCCGCCGAACCGGATGCGGTGCCGCCGCCGGACGCGTCCTTGCTCATCGCGTTGGCCAGCGTGTTGGCCAGCCCTTCCGGCACGACCTGTTCGCACGTCTCCGTCGTCACCGAAACCTCGTGGCCCGAGCGGTCGAAGACCTTGTCGATCGGGTTGGGCGGGCACCACGTGCCGCCCGACGCCAGCGTGGCGGCGACGTTGGACAGTTCGAGCGCGTTCACCTCGATCGGGCCGAGGGTGAAGGAGCCAAGGTTCTGGCGCTTGACGAAGTCGGCCAGGCTCTCGTTGCTTTCGGGGTCGTAGTCGCGTGCGGTGCCAGGCAGGGCATACGACCGCAGGCCGAGCTTCACTGCCATGTCGACGGTCCGCTGCACACCGACCTGCGAGATCAGCTTCGCGAACGCGGTGTTGGGTGAGGTCGCCAAGGCGTCGGTGACACTCATGGAGCCGCGGTAGTTGCCCGCGTTGAGCACGCACCACGTCGCCTGCGGGCAGCCCTTCGCGCCACCGCTGCCCAGCCCCTTGGCCTCGAAGCGGGCCGGTGCGTCCAAGGTTGCGTTGATGCCCATGCCCATGTCGAGCGCGGCCGCCGTGGTGAAGATCTTGAATATCGAGCCCGCGCCGTCGCCGACCAACGAGAAGGGCTGGGGCTGCATCGTCTGGTGTGCGGCCAGGTCGAGGCCGTAGGTGCGGTTGCTGGCCATCGCCAGCACCTGGTGGGCGTCCTTCCCTGGTCTGATGACGCTCATCACGCTGGCGACGCCGTCGAGATCCGGTGCGGCGATGGAGTCGACGGCCGACTTCACCTGCCCCTGCACGTTCGGGTCGAGCGTCGTGCGGATCAGGTAGCCACCCTTCGAGATCTGCTCCTTGCTGATGCCTGCGCGGGCCAGATACTCGAGCACATAGTCGCAGAAGAACGCGCGGTCGCCCGCCGCAATGCAGCCGCGTGGCAGCTCATTGGGTTGCGGCAACACCCCAAGGGGCTGTTCCTTGGCCGCGCGCAGTGCGTCGGCCTCCTGTGGAACGTTGTCGATCATGGTGTCCAGCACCAGGTTTCGACGGGCCAGCGCGGCATCCGGGTTGGTGTAGGGATCCAGGGCGCTCGTCGACTGCACCATTCCAGCAAGCAATGCGGCCTGTTGCCAGTTCAGTTCGGAGGCGTTGATGCCGAAGTACGTCTGGGCGGCATCCTGGATCCCGTACGCGCCGTTGCCGAAGGACACCAGATTGAGGTAGCGAGTGAGGATCTCCGGCTTCGGGAAGGTCTTGTCCAGCGTCAGCGCCATGCGGATCTCGCGAAGCTTGCGTGCGGGCGTCGTCTCGATTGCCGCCCGCCGCTCAGCCTCGGTCTGTGCGATCACGAGCAACTGGTAGTTCTTGACGTACTGCTGCTCGATGGTCGAGCCGCCACGGGTGTCGAGATCGCCAGACGCGTACCCCGCGAGGCCGGTGAGCGTGCCCTTCCAGTCGACGCCGTTGTGTTCGGCGAACCGCTTGTCCTCGATCGAGACGATTGCCAACTTCATGGTGTTGGCGATCTGATCGCTCTTCACCTCGAACCGTCGCTGCGTGTACAGCCAGGCGATCGGATTGCCGTTGATGTCCTGCATCGTCGACACCCCTGGGACTTCACCCTCGACGAGTTGGGCCGATCCGTTGGCTACGACGTCGGACGCGCGGTTGGACAACAGACCGAAGCCGCCTGCGATGGGAAACAGCAGGGCCGCGGCAATCACGCTCGCCAACAGAATGCACCACGCCAACTTGATGACCGTCACCGTCATCGGCGGCTTGGGCGTGGGGCGGTCGGACATGGCTAACAGACTAGCCACGTCCCTCGTGGCCAGCCCTTCAGCGGCTGGTTTGGGTGCAGATCGCGGGCTGCGGAAGGGCAGAGGATAGGCCAAGATGGTTCACTGCACGGTTGTCCCAAAAAAGCGAGATTTGACTGTTGCGCAAAACCCCCTGACCACCTAGATTCGACACACGGTGCGATCCAGATCACAGCTGGACGCAATGGGGCGGACAGGTCACATGGCGTAGCACCTAGAGATTGGGCCGTCGAGTCGGGCGGCAGTGACGAAGGGATCGCTGGTGTCAGGTATTCGGCCCGCGGCGCGCAAGACGAGCCCACCATCTCCGATCAACGCCATAGTTCAAAGTGCCGAGGCCGAAGCGCGAATCGCGTGGGTGTCTCAGGCCAGGTGCAGGCAGGCCGATCCCGACGAGTTGTTCGTGCGCGGCGCCGCACAACGCAAGGCCGCAGTGATCTGCAGGCATTGCCCGGTGATCCTGGAGTGCGGTGCCGACGCCCTCGACAACCGCGTGGAGTTTGGCGTCTGGGGTGGCCTGACCGAGCGTCAGCGCCGGGCACTGCTCAAGCAGCATCCCGAGGTGGTGTCCTGGTCGGAGTTCTTTGCCGCCCAGCGCAAGCACCGCAGCGCGGTCTAACCCGCCTCTTAGGCGCTCTGGGCGGCCGCTTCGCCGGTGATCTGATCGGCGATGGCGCGCAACGCCTCCAGATCCGACACGTCGAACGGCAGCGATGGCACGCCGACGATTGCCACATGCGGGTTGGCGCCGGTGAATCGTGACAGCAGTCGAATCTCTCGCTTGGACGTCATGGCACGGTCGGCGTGGATGCGCAGCACCGCTGCCGTCAGCCCGTCGGGACCCTCTCCCGCCGCGTCGGGGTCCAGCTGGTCTGCGGCATCGCGGGCCTTTTCGGTCTGCAGGCTGCACAGCATCGGGTGGGTGCGGTTGAGGATCAAGCCTGCCAGGGGCATGCGCTCCTCGGACAACCTGTCGATGAAGAACGACGCTTCCCGCAACGCGTCAGGTTCGGCCGCCGAGACGACGACGAACTGAGTGCCGCGACGCTTGAGCAGTTCGTAAGTACGATCCGCCTTCTCGCGGAATCCGCTAAACGTCGCGTCGAGCGCCTGTACGAAACCAGCTGCGTCAGCGAGCATTTGGGAGCCGAGGACGGTCGACAACGCCTTCATCGCAAGACCGACTGCGCCGGTGACCAGTCGCCCGATGCCCCGCCCCGGCGCGAGCAGGAGCTTCCACAGCCGGCTATCCATGAAGCTGCCCAAGCGTTTTGGTGCATCGAGGAAGTCCAACGCGTTGCGTGACGGTGGGGTGTCGACGACGACGAGATCCCACTTGTCCTCGGCCAGAAGTTGGCCCAGCTTCTCCATCGCCATGTACTCCTGCGTTCCCGCAAGCGATGTGGCGACGGTTTGGTAGAACTGGTTGTCCAGGATGGCGTCCGCGCGCCCAGGGGCCGAGTACTGCACGACCATCTCGTCGAACGTGCGACGCATGTCGAGCATCATCGCGTGCAGTTCACCGGTCACCTCGGGTGCGAGTGGCACCCGCTGAGGATTGTTCCCGAGATCCTTGATGCCGAGGGCCTGAGCGAGCCGTTTGGCCGGGTCGATCGTCAGCACCACGACCGTTCGGCCGTACTCCGCTGCGCGCAACGCCATCGCCGCCGCAGTGGTGGTCTTGCCGACTCCGCCTGCGCCGCAACATACTACGACACGATTGGACCTGTCCTCCAGGATCGCACCCATCTCGAGGGGCGGTGGCTTGGTGCTCATCTAGCGGACTCCTTGCTGGGCCAGTGCCTCGGCCAATTCGTAGAGGCTGCCGAGGTCGACGCCATCGGTCAGCGCGGGCAGTTGGAGCCGCGGAACGTCGAGCTCGTCGAGCTGCTCGGCGCTCTCCGCGCGGGCGGCCATCCGCGTTGCGTGTTGGATTGCCTCGGTGAGTAGCCCGGCGAAGTCGTTGTCCGGCAAGGTGATTCCGGACTTGGCGAGGCCTACCCGCACCGCGTCGGCGTCGATGTCGCCTTCGGCAGCCTTGGCGAGGTCGTCGGCCGCGAGGTAGGCGGGGATGTCGCGGTTGACGATCACGCTGCCGATCGGCAACCCGAGCTCGGAGAGTTCGTCGATCGCCTCCAGCGTCTCCTGAATCGGGAGAGCCTCTAGCAGCGTCACCAGGTGAATGGCCGTCAGGTCCGAATGCAGCAGCTTGACGACACCGTCGGCCTGGGAATGGACGGGTCCGCCCTTCGCGAGGTCGGAGACTGCCTTCGTGACGTCCAGGAAGCGGGCAATGCGTCCGGTCGGCGGGGAGTCGACCACCACCGCGTCGTAAACGATGGTGCCCTTCGCCGGGTCCTTCTTGAAGCGGGTGACGATCTCCTTGATCTTCCCCGTCAGCAGCACGTCGCGCAGGCCGGGTGCGATCGTCGTGGCGAATTCGATTGCGCCGATTCGTCGCATCGCTCGTCCGGCGATGCCGAGGTTGTAGAACATGTCGAGGTATTCGAGGAACGCAGCCTCGGTGTCGATCGCCAAGGCATTGACCTGCCCTCCGCCGTCGGCGGTAGCGATCTTCAGTTCCTCGTAGGGCAGCGGAGGCACGTCGAACAGCTGCGCGATGCCCTGCCGCCCTTCGACCTCGATCAGCAGTACCTTTCGGCCGCCCGCCGCGAGAGCTAGCGCCAGCGACGCCGCGATGGTCGACTTGCCGGTACCGCCCTTGCCCGTGACGAAGTGAAGGCGGGCCTTCGTCAACCGAGAGGGCCAGCCAGGCTGGAGGCTAGGAGCGAGGGGCGTTGCCACTCCAGCATGCTATCCATGCCGCGATGGGGGACCGATAGGCTTCGCCCATGAGCGAACCAAGCAAGTGGGAATACGCGACGGTCCCGTTGTTGACGCACGCAACCAAGCAGATTCTCGATACGTGGGGTGATGACGGCTACGAACTGGTGTCGGTGGTTCCTGGGCCGACGGGAGAGCAACTCATCGCGTTCTTGAAGCGGCCCAAGTGAGTGCCTCGGCCAAGCTCGCGGAGCTGGGCATCGAATTGCCCGCCGTCGTGACGCCGCTGGCTGCCTACGTGCCTGCCGTTCGCACGGGCAATCTCGTGTACACGTCGGGTCAGCTGCCGATGCAGTCGGGCGAATTGGTGGCGACCGGCAAGGTCGGTACCGAGGTCGACCCCGACGATGCCAAGGCACTTGCCCGCATCTGCGCGCTCAACGCGTTGGCGGCCGTCCACTCGTTGGTGGGCGTCGACGCCGTCACCCGCGTCGTGAAGGTCGTCGGATTCGTCGCATCCGCCCCTGGCTTCAATGGTCAGCCTGGTGTCATCAACGGCGCATCCCACCTGTTCGGCGAGGTATTCGGCGAGGCAGGTGCCCACGCGCGCTCGGCCGTCGGGGTGTCGGAGCTGCCGCTGAATGCACCGGTGGAAGTGGAGCTGATTGTCGAGGTCGCGTGACTCTGGAACACCCTGCCTACGGGAAACTGCGCCGAGTGACCGACACGGCGTCGGTGCTGCTGTGCGACAACCCCGGCCTCTTGACCCTCGACGGCACCAACACCTGGGTGCTTCAAGGCCCCGGTAGCGACGAGCTCGTCATCGTGGATCCCGGCCCCGACAACGGTGATCACATTGGGCGAATCGCGCAACTCGGCAAGATCCCGCTGGTGTTGATCAGTCACAAACACGGCGATCACACCGACGGTATCGACCGGCTGGTCGACATGACCGGGGCGACCGTGCGCGCAGTCGGAAGCGGCTTCCTACGGGGCATGGGTGGTCCGCTGGCCGACGGTGACGTGATCGATGCCGCGGGGCTGCGCATCAAGGTGATGGCGACTCCTGGCCACACGGCTGACTCGCTGTCTTTCCTAGTCAACGTCCCGGGCGAGCGTAGCGACGGGACGGGTGGGGCGGTGCTGACCGCAGACACGGTCCTGGGCCGAGGTACGACCGTCATCGACAACGAGGACGGCAGCCTTGCCGAGTACATGGACTCCCTACGCAGGCTAAACGGTCTGGGCCGTCGCACCGTGCTGCCCGGCCACGGTCCAGACCTCGACGACCTCGAGGCCGTCACGACGATGTATTTGACGCACCGCGAAGAGCGCCTCGGCCAGGTGCGTGAAGCACTGACCGTGTTGGGCGACGACGCCACGGCGCGCCAAATCGTCGAGCACGTCTACACGGACGTCGACGAGAAGCTGTGGGAGCACGCCGAGTGGAGCGTGCAGGCGCAGCTGAACTACCTCCGCGCCTGACCCTCTCCACGAATCCGCCGTGGGCGCGCGGCTAGCGGGCGCGGCGGGCCAGTCGCTCGGAGTCGGAGATCAACACGCTCTTGCCCTCTAGGCGAATCCACCCACGATGGGCGAAGTCGGCAAGCGCCTTGTTCACGGTCTCCCGAGAGGCGCCAACCAGCTGCGCGATCTCCTCCTGAGTGAGGTCGTGAGTGACCCGCAGCGCCCCGCCCTCTTGGGTGCCGAATCGCTGGGCGAGCTGTAGCAGCTGCTTGGCGACACGGCCGGGCACGTCGGTGAAGATCAGGTCGGCGAGGTTGTTGTTGGTGCGCCGCAACCTGCGGGCCAGCACGCGAAGCAACTGCTCGGCGATCTCGGGGCGATCGGCGATCCAGGCCTTGAGCGCTTCGCGGTCCATCGAGACAGCACGCACCTCGGTGATGGTGGTAGCACTCGACGTCCGTGGGCCAGGGTCGAAGATCGACAGCTCGCCGAACATGTCGGAAGGGCCCATGATCGTGAGCAGATTCTCGCGGCCGTCCGGAGAACGGCGGCCGATCTTCACCTTGCCGGAAATGATGATGTAGAGCCGATCACCGGGCTCGCCTTCGGCGAATACGGTGTGGCCACGAGGAAAGTCGACGGGTTGCAGCTGCTTGGTGAGCGCGGATACCGCGGTCGGTTCGACTCCCTGGAAGATTCCGGCCCTGGCCAGGATCTCGTCCACGTTGCCCCTCTTAAGCTGTTGGGTGATATTGCATTCGCTAGCCAACTCCAAGTTGAACTAGCTAATCAGTCTAGGCGTCGGCCGCTCTGAGACGTGCCAACGCTACACACGATCGGGCTGTCGAGTCGGTCGAAATTCCGGATTCGTTCCGTGGTGGATGTAAATTCGCGCCGGCAAACCCGTAGCTGGCTTGGTCGCCAAATACGTGTCGAGCGGTAAATCGAAGTCGTCCGACGCCTCGTGGGCCACTCGAATCGGTGTCTTCGCGCAGTCCGCCTTCGCCTGTTCGAGGACGGCAGCCACGTCGTCTGCGGAGACGGTGTCCGTGTCGAGTCCAGCCTCCAAACGGTCCAGCCCGAACGTTGCCAACATGAGCAACCCGGGGATGAATGCGACGAGCAACCACGACACAAGGCAGAAGTAAACACGGCCAATGTCTCAGCGGGATCACGAAATGCCACCGGTCAGCGCGTCGGCTTTGTCGGTCTCGTCAGTACGCTAAACGGGTGGCAACGAGCGCGACGTCGACCCCCAAAACGACCAAATTCGACAACGAGACCCACGCGGGTCTGGTGCGGAGGGCGCGGCGAATGAATCGCACACTGGCCCAAGCCTTTCCGCACGTCTATTGCGAGCTGGACTTCACCAATCCGCTGGAGCTCACGGTCGCCACGATTCTGTCCGCTCAGAGCACGGACGTGCGGGTGAACCTAACTACACCGGCGTTGTTCGCGAAGTACCGCACTGCACTCGACTACGCCAAGGCCGACCGCGACGAGTTGGAGGCGCTCATCCGTCCCACTGGCTTCTTCCACAACAAGGCGACGTCTCTCATGCGGCTCGGTGAAGAGCTCGTCGCTCGGTTCGACGGGGAAGTCCCCAATACCCTCGCCGAATTGGTGACGCTGCCGGGCATTGGCCGCAAGACCGCCAACGTGGTTCTCGGCAACGCGTTCGACATCCCCGGCATCACCGTCGACACCCACTTCGGTCGGCTGGTGCGGCGCTGGCGGTGGACCGAGTTCGAGGATCCGGTCAAGGTCGAGTTCGCGATCGGTGAGCTCATCCCGCGCAAGGAGTGGACGCTGCTCAGCCACCGGGTGATCTTCCACGGCAGGCGCGTGTGCCATGCAAAGAAGCCAGCGTGCGGGGTGTGCGTCCTGGCCAAGGACTGCCCGTCGTTCGGTGCGGGCCCCACCGATCCGCTCGTCGCCGCGCCACTGGTCAAGGGTCCGGAAAGAGAGCATCTGCTGGCGTTGGCCGGACTTTGAACAGACTCGGCGCGCCTCGATGAGTAGAACGGGCCGCTGGATGGTCGTCGTCGTCGTCATCTTCGTCGCGCTGGGCGTGGCGTTTTGGCGGCAACTGGGCGACGACGGAACGTCCGCCGAGCCGCAGCACCAGGCGTCGGCGCGCGAGCACCGCGACGTCGATACCGCAGAAGCGCTCGCCGGACCGCGAGCGAAGGCAGACCTCGCGCCGTGCCCGCCACCCGGACCGGAACCTGGCCCGACGGAGCTGCGTGGAGTGACGCTCGAGTGCGCAGGCGACGGGTCGCCGGTCGACGTCGCGCGCGCGGTCGAAGGGCGTGCGACGGTCTTGAACCTGTGGGCCTACTGGTGTGGGCCATGCGCGGACGAGCTGCCCGCGATGGCGGAGTACCAGAAGAGATTGGGCTCCGCGGTGACGGTGTTGACCGTGCATCAGGACGAGAACGAGACCGCGGCGCTGGAGCGTCTCGCCGAACTCGGCGTGCGGTTGCCAACTCTGCAAGATGGCCAGCGGCGCGTCGCCGCGGCGCTGCAGGTCCCGAACGTCATGCCCGCGACCGTCGTCCTGCGATCGGACGGTACCGTTGCCAAAATCCTGCCCCGCAGCTTCGCCAGCGCTGACGAGATCGCGGCGGCGGTGAATCCACTGATAGGAGTGCGGGGTTGACCTCCCTCGACGCCGGTGCGGCTCCAGCGTGGCTGAAGCCGCTGGTCGACAACGTCGCCGACGTGCCGCGCGCCTACCGACGGCGGGTGCCGCCCGACGTACTGGCCGCGATGACCGCTGCCAGCGCGGGCGCTTCGCTCACCGGAACCAAACGAGACGCCGCGGTGCTCGTGCTGTTGTCGGGGCCACGGGAGTCGCCATCGGGCGGGCTGCCGGAGGATGCCGATCTGCTGCTGACGGTCAGGGCGTCGACGCTGCGCAACCACGCGGGCCAGGCCGCATTTCCCGGTGGGGCATCCGACCCAGGCGATGACGGGCCCGTGCACACCGCCCTTCGTGAGGCTCGCGAGGAGACGGGGGTTGACACCAATCGACTGCAACCGCTGGTCACGCTCGACCGAATGTTCATCCCCCCATCGGGCTTCTGCGTCGTCCCCGTGATCGCCTACTCGCCCGATCCTGGTCCCGTCGGAGTGGTGAACGCGGGCGAGACGGCGATCGTTGCGCGGGTCCCGATCCGCGCGTTCATCAACCCCGAGAACCGACTGACGGTGTACCGCGAGGACAGGGCTCGACGCTTCGCAGGCCCCGCGTTCCTGCTCAACCAGATGCTGGTCTGGGGGTTCACCGGTCAAGTCATTTCGGCGATCCTCGACGTCGCTGGCTGGTCCGTTGACTGGAACACCGACGACGTCCGCTCGCTCGACGTGGCAATGGCGCTCGTCGGGGGTGCTACCGGCTACCGTGATGACCAACAATGACACCGTCGCAATGGCTTGACATCGCCATCATCGCCTTCGCGGCGATCGTCGGGGTCTCGGGCTGGCGGTCCGGGGCGCTCGGCTCGCTGCTGTCGTTCGTCGGGGTGATCCTCGGAGCGGTGGCAGGGGTGCTTCTGGCACCCCACATCGTCAGCCACGTCAGCGGGGCGCGCCCGAAGTTGTTCGTCGCATTGTTCCTGATCCTCGGCCTCGTCGTGATCGGCGAGATCGCGGGCGTCGTGCTCGGCCGCGCGGTGCGTAGCGCCATCCGCAACGGAGTGCTGCGAACGTTCGATTCCGCGATCGGCGTCGCACTGCAAGTCGTCGCCGTTCTGATTGCAGCGTGGTTGCTCGCCACGCCGCTCACCTCGTCCGACCAACCCACTCTCGCTGCGGCAGTCAACGGTTCGCGCGTGCTTGGCGGCGTCAATGACGTTGCGCCGCCGTGGCTGAAGCGAGTGCCGAAGCGGCTGTCTGCACTGTTGAACACCTCCGGCCTGCCCGACGTGCTCCAACCGTTCAATCGCACACCCATCGCCAACGTCGACGCGCCGGACGCAGGCTTGACGACGGATCCCGTCGTCGCGTTCACCAGGCCCAGCGTGCTGAAGATCCGCGGTGAGGCGCCAAGCTGTTCAAAGGTCCTGGAGGGCACCGGATTCGTGGTGGGCGAGCACAGGGTCATGTCCAACGCTCACGTCGTCGCCGGCGCCGAGACGGTGACGGTCGACGATGGCCAGCACACCTACGACGCCCACGTCGTGTCCTACGACCCCAACGCCGACATCTCGATCCTCGAGGTACCCGACCTGACCGCAACGACGCTGCAGTTCGAGTTGCAGGAGGCCCCCGACGGAACCGACGCCATCGTGCTCGGTTACCCCGGCGGCGGTGACTTCACGGCTACCCCGGCGCGAATCCGCGAGACCATCCAACTCAACGGACCGGACATCTACCACACCACCACCGTCAATCGCGAGGTATATACCATCAGAGGTGCTGTGCACCAAGGCAATTCGGGTGGGCCGCTGATCAACCGGTCGGGCAAGGTGCTCGGCGTGGTGTTCGGTGCGGCGGTCGACGATCCGGACACGGGCTTCGTGCTGACGGCCAAGGAGGTGGCGCGGCAGATGGAGAAGATCAACAACACCGCGCCCGTCCCCACCGGTACCTGCATCAGCGCAACCTGAGCTCGCTGGTGGGTGAGCTGGCTAGCTACCGTAGACCTGAGCCAAGAAGCGACTCAGTTGTTCGTTGACGTCCGCCGGCGCCTCTTCGTGCGCGAAATGTCCTGCGCCCCCGATGGATACGTACCGACCGTGGGGTGCGTAGCGCTGAGTGCGGTAAACGGGATCGGCGAGCACGTAGGGGTCGGCATCGCCACGGATGTGCAACACGGGTACCGCCAGCTGTCGCTTCATCGACCGCATGAAGCGGCGGCCCTCGGAGCGGAGCTGGCTGCGGACCGCCCAGCGTTGGTACTCCAGAGCCGAATGCGCCGCCGACGGAATCTGAATGGCGCGCCGTAGGTGGCCGATCGTCTCCGAGAAGTCTTCTGAGGTAAGCCATTTGTCGGATGCTCTAGAACGCACCAATGCTTCCAGCTCCTCGGCGTCGTTGCGCGTCAGCGTTCGCTCCGGCCAGTAGGGCACCTGATTGCGAAGCATCCACGGCAGCAGCGCGAGGCCTTGGTCTCGGCGTGTCAGCGCGGATCTGCGCAAGGCAACCGGGTGCGGCGAGCTAACCACCGCGATGGCCTTCACGACCCGCGGATGCAGCACCGAAGTCGCCCAGCAGACCAGTCCGCCGTCGGCGTGGCCCACCAAGGTGGCGGTCTGGTGTCCGAGCGCACGCACCAAGCCTGCGGTGTCGCCCGCCAGCGTCCAACCGTCGTAGCCGCGTGGCGGTTTGTCGCTGCCGCCGTACCCGCGCAAGTCGACGGCGACTACCCGCGCGCCGGTCAGGCCGCGCAACTGGTGGCGCCATGACCACCAGAACGAGCCGAACCCGTGCAGCAGGATGACCAGCGGCCGTTCGGTCGCCGGTCGAGGGTCGTCATCGCGAGGTTCGGCTTCGACGACCTGAAAGCGAATTCCGTTGGCGTGGACCTCGAGGCGCCGCCACGGGCCTTCGATGCGGGTAACCGACGGGTCGGGTGGAGGTCGCGAGTCGCCGTCGGCACCGCGGACCATTTACCAGCCCGAGGGATCTGCGGGCGGTCTCGCGCCCGAGTCGCCGTTGGTCGCAACGACCGCCTTGTTCTCGGTCTTGTCGGGTCCCGGCGTGAGTGCGGCGCGAGTTTCCTTGACGGATTCGATGGTCTGCTGCGGGCCCCTGATCCGTCGCACCTTCAAGTAGCCGAAGAGGGCGAACGCCGCTGCGGTCAGCAACATCAGGACGAAGACGATCAGGATCGCCGCCCACGTGTAGAGCCATAGGTCCAGCAGCGCGGCAATGAAGGCGAAGAAGAAGAAGGTCGAATAGAACAGCACCACCAGCGCGAGGATGAAGAAGACGCTGCCGGTGAGACCCTTCTTGACGTCGCGGGTGATCTCTGCGCGGGCGAGTTCCACCTCGGCGCGGACGAGCGTCGAGACCTGGGCCGTGGCGTCCTTGACCAGGTCGCCGATCGACGGATCGGGGCGCGGCGCGTGCGGATCGACCAGCGGAATCGAGGTCACGGTCGTCGGCACGCCGTTCTTACGGTCGCCATTGGCCACGGCTTACGCCCTCCCAGCATTCGATGCAGCAGAAACGTCGTCAAGCGGAGTCATTGCGGATCATGTTGCCATGTCGCAGCGGGTTGGACGATCCCGGTCGACGTTAGACTGACCCGGTCCATTGAGAGGTCGGTCGGGGACGTCGATTGGGGTGAAGTTGCGGTATCGCTGGTGTGACAGGGAGCGGTCCCGGCGGCGACATCGAGCCACGGTCAAGGCAGGCGTCGGCTCGGCGATCCTGGTCCTGCTATCGGTCGCTCCGTTGGCCCATGCCGACGACCGGGTGACACTCGGCGGCGGTTCCGGGATCGTGATCGACGAAGACACGATTTGCACGCTGACCTCCATCGGCCACGACAACCGCGGAACCCTCATCGGCTTCACGTCAGCCCACTGCGGCGGGCCTGGCGCGAAGGTCGCGGCGGAGGCTTCGCCGGACCGCGGCGTGCTGGGGACGATGGTGGCGGGCAACGAGGGCCTCGACTACGCCGTGATCGAGTTCGATCCGCAGAAGGTCGCGCCGGTCAACAGCGTCAACGGCTTCGAGATCGACGGCATCGGCCCCGACCCGACGTTCGGCGCGGTCGCGTGCAAGCTCGGCCGCACGACGGGGTCGTCCTGTGGAGTGACCTGGGGGCCCGGGGACAAGCCGGGCACCATCGTCAACCAGGTGTGTGGCCAGCCCGGCGACTCCGGGGCACCCGTCACGGTCGACAACCGTCTGGTCGGGATGATCCACGGCGCGTTCAGCGAGGATCTGCCCACCTGCGTCACCCAGTACATTCCGCTGCACACGCCAGCGGTCACGATGTCGATCAACGCGATCCTTGCCGACATCACCGCGAAGAACAGGCCGGGTACGGGCTACGTGCCGATCGGCGCCTAGGGCCCGGGCCCTGCCAGCGCGCTTGGCTGCTGCTACCTACCCGATCGGGTAGGTGTCGTGCTGCCCACCTGCACGTTGGCCGAACCGTACGGTCGTCGTAGGGTGGGGCGGAGAATGTTGTGTGGATCACACTAGGGCGGCGGGGCTGATGAGGCTGGACGTTATGCCGGAGATCGCAGGAATCTCACCGCTGGCGGTGCCGTCGTCGGTGCCGACCCGCCTGCTCAAGTTCCACGCACCGGAGATCGTGTTCGGAATCGACTCGATGGCCGAAGCCGCACACGCGGCAGTACGACTCGGGGCGCTACGCCCGCTCCTCGTCACCGATCCGGGCTTGATGGAGGCGGGCTGGGTGGACGAACTCGTCGGATACCTACGCAGCCAAGGCGTTGCCGCGAAGGTGTGGAGCGCTCTGACGCCCAACCCGAAGGACCACGAGATCACCGCCGGCCACCAGTTCTATCGAGCCAACGGATGCGACGTGTTGATCGCGCTGGGCGGCGGGTCCGTCATCGACGCCGCCAAGGGCATCGCGATTCTTGCGGCCAACGGTGGAGACATCCTGGACTATGCGGGCGTTGACAAGGCAACGATGCCGATCCCACCGCTCGTGGTCGTTCCGTCGACGTCGGGCACTGGCGCCGACGTGTCCCAGTTCTGCATCGTCACCGATACCGCGCGTGGCACGAAGATCACGATCCTTGGCCGTGCGCTTGTCCCCGACATCACCGTGATAGATCCACGTCTTCTCACGACGATGCCCGAATGGCTCAATGCTGCAACGGGATTGGATGCGCTGACGCATGGAATCGAGGCGTTCGTCTCGCTCGGGCACAACCAGCTCACCGACCACCACGCGTTGCGGGCGGTCGTGATGGTCACCGAGAATCTGGTGCACACGATCGACAGGCCGAACGAGATGGCCGCCCGCGTCCTGATGGCGCAGGCGGCGTTGGAAGCGGGCCTGGCGTTCACCAACGCGATCCTCGGTGCCGCACACGCGATGAGCCATCAGGTCGGCGGGCTGCTCGACCTACCGCACGGCGTCATCAACGGGATTCTGCTGCCTCACGTCGTGCGGTTCAACGCCGAGGCGGACCCCGTGCCCTTCGCGACGATCGCCACCTGCCTCGGCATCGCCGATCAACGTGCGCCCGCATTGGAATCGGCTCTGGCACTTGCCGACCGGCTGCAGAGCCTGGCGACCCAGGTCGGTGTGCCCCGCGGGCTTGCCGAGCTCGGGGTGAGCGAAGAGGTGCTGCCGACGCTGGCCAAGAACGCACTCCAGGACGCGTGCATGTCGACCAACCCCCGATCGGCCGACGAGGCGCAGATGGAAGCCCTGTTCCGGAGCGCGATGTGACGGCAGTTCCCGGCATGGGCCACCGCCGCAGGATGAATCCAGATCTGGATCGGCTCATCGGCGTTCGGTCGGGGAAGAGCACGTTCTACCCCGAGTTCCGGGTAGCTGCTCAGCGCGTCGAACGCGTCGTCGCGTCGTTGGACGCGATATCGAGCGCGCTGGTGCAGACGGTGGAGGGCCCGGAGAACCTGGTGCGTGCAGTCGCCGAAGCGGCGCGCACCCACCTCGGCGCGGAGTGGGTGTTGTTGGCGCTTGCCGACGGCGCGCTGCCGGAGGCCCGTCCGCGCCACCTCATCCTCGATGCGGAAGGCTCGGCATACTCTTTCGAAGGGCTTTCTGGCGCAAGGGATCCCGTACCGCACCTTCCCGATGCCGTACTCAACCGGCTGAACGACATCCTTCGCGGCCAGCTCGCGCAGTTCCGCCTTCCGGTGATCGAGAGTCACCATGCCCACGTGCCCATCGAACTCGACGGCGGCGTGATCGGAGCGTTCGCGGCGTGGACGCCGAGCTCGCGCACCCTCGACGCGACCGACGAATCCGTCATGCGAATTCTGTCCAGCCAGACTGCCGTGGCACTGCAGAACTGCGCCCTGTTCACCAAGTCCCAGTCGCTGCTGGCGCAGTCGGAGGCCCGCAACGCAGAGCTACTCGCCACACAGCGCGAACTCGGTGCGGCACAACGGCATCAGGTGTTGGACTCCGAACGACACCGGATCGCCAGGGAGCTGCATGACAGCGTCACCCAGTGCGTCCTCTCGGCAGGCATGCAGATTGAAGTCTGTCGTACCGAGGTCGAGGGCCCTGAGGTTCGGCAGCGCCTCGACCTCGCCAAGAACCTGACCCGCTCGGCGGTCGAGCAGCTGCGTTCGGCGATCTATGCGCTGAACCACCCCAGCGATGCAGGCAGGACGACGTTGCCGGAGATGCTCGAACAGCTCGCCACGGTGCACATGCCCGAAGACCTGCGGGTGACTCTGCGCGTGCAAGGTGCGGTGGCAGAACTGCCAGGCGAGACCGAGCACGCCCTGCTGCGCATCGCTGGTGAGGCACTGTTCAACACGGCGATGCACGGCAACGCCACCCGCGCGATCGTCCGGCTCGCCTACAAGCCGTCGATGGTCGTCCTCTCCATCGCCGACGATGGGACCGGCGACCCGGACAAGCTGCGACTCATGCTGCGGCTAGCCGACGTCACCGACGTCGACGGGCATCACCGCGGGTTGGCCAACATGGCTGCTCGCGCGAGAGAGCAGGGCGGCACGTTCGACGTGCAGCGCTCCAGGATCGGCGGCGTACGGGTCGTCACCTCCATCCCTCGAAAAGGGGTTACGCAATGACCGTTGACGCTACGACCAAGGTGATTCGGCTGGCTCTCGTCGACGACCACGCGATCCTGCGGCAGGGCCTGCGCGCGGTGCTCGAGCGTGAACACGACCTCGTCGTGGTGGGCGAGGCGTCCACCGAGCCCGAGGCGGAGGCCATGGTGGCCGGCACGCGGCCAGACGTCGTGCTGCTCGACCTGAAGCTGTCGGCGGGATCGGAATTCGAGGGATTGTCCTTGTGCACCAAGCTCTCTGCGGCCCACCCCGGGATCGGGCTGCTGGTGCTGACCACCTTCCTCGACGAGGACCTCGTGGTGCGAGCCGTGCACGCGGGCGCTCGCGGGTATGTCGTCAAGGACGTCGACACCACCGAGCTGGTGCGGGCGATTCGTGCCATCTCGTCAGGCGAGAGCGCCTTCGATTCACGCAGCGCGGCCGCGGTGGTGCGGTCGATGAACGGCAGGACCGAGGCGCGTCAGCAGCTCACCGAACGTGAGATGGAGGTTCTTCGGCTGCTCGCAGCGGGATTGTCCAACAACAAGATCGGCGAGAAGCTCTACATCTCGGCGACGACGGCGAAGTTCCACGTCAGCAACATCATGCGCAAGCTCGACGTCGGCAGACGCGCCGAAGCGGTGTACGCCGCCAGCAAGCGCGGTCTGATCTAGCGGTCGAGAACCAACCAGCCGCCGTGGTATTCGCCGACGCTGGCAGACAAGCCGGCGTCCTCGTCGCGCAGTCGGTTGGCGATCCCCAATAGGGCTTGGACGTCGAAGCTCTGGACGTGCCCGTGGCACGCGCGGGGTACCTCTTCGAACGGAACGGCGACTACGACTCGCCTGCGTGCGATCCTCAGCGCCTCCCGAATCACGGCGTATGCGTCGTCTGGCTGCAGGTGCTCCAGGAGGTGCAAGACGGTGACCGTATCGGCGTCGTCGTCCGGCAGTGGTACCCGGCGGGCGTCGCAGCGGAGCGTGTCGAGCTGCCTCCCCAACGGGCGGCTGACCCTGGAGAGCAACTGCATCGTCGGGCTACTGAGATCGGTTGCCACGGTGTCGATTCCGTTTGCGGCAGTGCGCAAGGGGAAGAATCCGAAGCAGGATCCGAGGTCGACGAGCCGCGACCCCGCGACCAGTGACTGGGCACGCTCGTGGATGGGTGCGAACGCCGCACGGCCGTGCTCGAGTTCGTCGAGCGAGTTGCGGTAGAACTTCAGCCATGCCGCCATGCTGCCGTTGACGGTGGTCCGCACGATCCCAGTGAAGACCAGTTCGAACTCCGGTTGGCCGCGCAGCACGCCGGTGTCGTCGAGTTGCTCGGTCAGTAGCGCCGTCAGTCCGTCGGAGAGCTCGTCGGGGGCGATGTCGTGTACCACGTGCAGGATCCCTCCCGCCCTCGTCGTGCAGAACCGGGGCGTGCACAGGCCGGACGGCCCGGTCGTGTGCGCGCGATGAGGTCGCGTGCGCTTTCGCACCCTGACCCCGCTCGCGCTGAAGGCACCGGGTGCGATGGGAGCGAACGGGTTGATCGTCGCCGGCGAATTGGACATAGTCAGAACGGTATTCGCGTGTTAGGGCGTGTCGCGCGCCCCGAACGGGTGCGATCGATGACCCGTCCGGATGGGTAGGGAACTGCCCGTCTGGCGAGTTCTCGGGATGCACTCGGTGCCTTAGCGTTGAACGCAGTCCGTCACACCCATGGAGGTTCGAGATGTCCGATCGCGATGTAGTCGAAACGACCGACGCCACGGTGCCACTCGTCGAGGAGACGCTGGTCGAGGAAGTCATGATCGACGGTATGTGCGGTGTTTACTGACATGTTCGACGTCGATGCCGCATGGCGCCTGCACCCGCAGGTCGCCGTGCGACCCGAGTCGTTCGGCGCGCTGCTGTATCACTTCGGCACCAGGAAGCTGTCGTTCCTGAAGGATTTGACGCTGGTCGAAGTAGTGCAATCATTGGCCGACCATTCGAGTGCCAGCATCGCGCTATCGGCTGCAGGCCTTCATGATTCGGGGCCGTACGCAACGGCGCTCGCCATTCTGGAGCGTTCGCACATGCTGGTGCGTGGGGTATGACCAGCGTTCTTCCCGCCAGGCTCGTCGACCAGTTCGAGCTCGGGCTCGACGCGCCCATCTGTCTGACCTGGGAGCTAACCTATGCCTGCAATCTGGCATGCGTGCACTGCCTCTCGTCGTCCGGCCGCCGGGATCCCCGTGAGCTCAGCACCGAACAGTGCAAGGCAGTCATCGACGAGTTGGAACGCATGCAGGTGTTCTACGTCAACATCGGTGGCGGTGAGCCGACCGTCCGCTCGGACTTCTGGGAACTGGTGGACTACGCCACTGCGCACCACGTCGGAGTCAAGTTCTCCACCAACGGAGTTCGCATAGACGAGACCGCCGCCGCTCGCTTGGCTGCGTCGGACTACGTCGACGTACAGATTTCCCTCGACGGTGCTACGGCAGAGGTCAACGACGCCGTGCGTGGACCTGGTTCGTTCGACATGGCCATCCTAGCCTTGCAGAACCTGGCCGACGTCGGCTTCCGTGACGCCAAGATCTCGGTCGTCGTCACCAGACACAACGTGGAGCAACTCGATGATTTCAAGGCGCTGGCGGATCGCTTCGGAGCGACGCTTCGCATCACCCGACTGCGACCATCCGGCCGGGGCGCCGACGTGTGGGATGAACTGCATCCCCGTCCATCCCAGCAGCGACAGCTCTACGACTGGCTGGTCGCCAACGGTGACGGTGTGCTTACCGGGGATTCGTTTTTCCATCTGTCGGCCTTTGGCGCTGCGCTGCCCGGGCTGAACCTGTGTGGCGCGGGTCGTGTGGTCTGTCTGATCGATCCCGTTGGCGACGTCTATGCGTGCCCGTTCGCCATCCACGAGCAGTTCCTCGCGGGAAACATCCTGCGCGACGGTGGTTTTCAGTCGGTATGGCAGACGTCCGAACTCTTCACCGAACTCCGCTCGCCGCAGACCGGCGGAGCCTGCACGAGGTGCGCACACTTCGACTCCTGTCGTGGAGGGTGCATGGCTGCAAAGTTCTTCACGGGCCTGCCGATGGACGGACCCGACCCGGAATGTGTTCAGGGATATGGCGAATCGGCACTGGCGGGCACCCGACAGGTACCGAGGCCGGCAGTAGACCACTCCCGTGCACTGCCCTTGACCGTCAAGCGCCCACCCAAGCGCAGCTGCGACGAAAACCCGCTGCGCGACCTGTTGTAAGGAGTATCCCAATGGCCAAGACCGGATGGTTCGAGACCGTTGCCGAGGCGCAACGGCGCGCTGCCAAGCGCCTGCCAAAGAGCGTCTACAGTGCGCTGGTGGCCGGCTCCGAACGCGGCACCACCGTCGACGACAACACCGCGGCCTTCGCGGAGTTGGGCTTCGCCCCGCACGTCGTGGGCCTGTCCAGCAAGCGCGATCTCTCGACGACCGTCATGGGGCAGGCGATCTCGATGCCGGTGTTCATCTCGCCGACTGGCGTTCAGGCCGTGCACCCCGACGGCGAGGTGGCGGTGGCGCGCGCGGCGGCGGCACGGGGCACCGCGATCGGGCTCAGCTCCTTTGCGAGCAAACCCGTCGAGGAGGTCACCGCGGCCAACCCCCAGACGTTCTTCCAGATGTATTGGACGGGGACCCGCGACAAGTTGGTCGCGAGGATGGAACGTGCGAGAACGGCTGGGGCCGTTGGCCTGATCGTCACCACGGACTGGTCATTCTCCAGCGGCCGTGACTGGGGCAGCCCGTCGATCCCGGAGAAGATGGATCTGCGGGCGATGGTGCGGTTCGCGCCAGAGGGCATCACCCGACCGCGGTGGCTGCTCGACTTCGCCAAGACCGGCCGAGTGCCCGATCTGACGGCGCCGAACCTTGCCGAACCTGGCTCGCCGGCACCCACTTTCTTTGGCGCATACGGCGAATGGATGCAGACACCGCTGCCGACGTGGGACGACATCGCCTGGCTACGCGAACAATGGGGCGGTCCGTTCATGCTCAAGGGAGTCATGCGGGTGGACGACGCGAAGCGTGCCGTCGACGCCGGGGTCAGCGCGATATCGGTGTCCAACCATGGCGGCAATAACCTCGACGGCACACCGGCGCCAATTCGTGCCCTGCCCGCCATCGCGGACGCAGTCGGCGGTGACGTCGAGATCGTGCTCGACGGCGGCATCCGCCGCGGCAGCGACGTCGTGAAGGCGGTCGCGCTCGGCGCACGTGCCGTCATGCTCGGCCGGGCCTACCTATGGGGGCTCGCGGCCGGTGGCCAGGCAGGCGTCGAGAACGTTCTCGACATCATGCGCGGGGGAATCGATTCCGCGCTTCTGGGGTTGGGCCACTCGTCCGTTCAGGACCTGACGCCCGCCGATCTGGTGATCCGCGACGGCTTCGCGCGCACCCTCGGCGCCTGACGGCCATCTCGCCGAAACCGCACGCACGGTCGCTAATCCGCGGCCTTAGCGACTCTAGCTTCGGTTTCGGCGGGCTTCCCACGCTCTGGCGACCCGGTCGAGCGTATCCGAATGGCGGTCGCCGGCAATGACCTTGATGTGCAGCCAGCCGCGGTCGTGCACCTTCCGCAGTCGCTTGACGTCCCAACGCCATTGCTTGGTGCTTGTGCGATGCTGTTCGCCGTCGTACTCCACTGCGATCATGACGTCTTCCCAACCCATGTCGAGATATGCGAACGGGTAGCCGGCATCGTCGATGACGGGGATCTGCGTCGTTGGTCGGGGATAGCCGGCATCGATGAGTACCAGGCGGAGTTCGGTCTCCTTCGGCGATTGCCCACCGCCATCCATTAGGTCGATCGCTGTGGTTAGTCGACGAATTCCGCGCGCACCCCTGTATCGGTCGAGCAGGGGTGCGACGTCGGAGGCCGTCAAGCCGGTCGCGCGTGACAACGCGTCGAGATGCGTGACGGCGTCGTTTCGCGGCAGGTGCCGGCCTAGGTCGTAAGCGGTTCTGGCAGGGGTCGCAACGGGTAGGTGGTCACGAAGCGCCACTTCGTCGTCGCGGAAGCGATCGCTGCGGGCGATGATCCCATCCGGTGGATGGTCGTTGCGCCAGAGCAATTCGATCGGCGAGCTCTCGTCGACCCATTTCGCTCCATGCATCGCCGAAGCCGCGCGACCAGTGATGGTCGCCTGCCGCCCAGACCAAAGCCACGCCCCGACGCTGTTGGCGTAGAGCGAGGGGACGGCGAGCTCCGGCATGTAGACGTCGGGATACAGCCGTCGGTATTTCCATCGAAGCTGACCTCTCGTGACTTCGTTGCGGGCAAGCGCTTCTGTGCCCAAGAACACGGTTCCCATGACGGGAGCGTGACGTCAGGCTCCGACACGCGGCGAGGCCGAAGCCAGGGTTGTCAACAGGCCTGGTTAGCGACCCTGGCTTCGGTCTCGGCGGTTTTGGAACCGCTCACTTGCTGGCGCGGATAGCCTCGAAGATGCTCGGGTCCAGCAGCGTTGAGGTGTCGCCCAACTCCCGACCCTCGGCGACGTCGCGCAGAAGGCGACGCATGATCTTGCCGCTGCGAGTCTTCGGCAGCTCGGGGACGACGTGGATCTCCCGGGGCCGGGCAATCGGCGAGATCTCGATGGCCACCTGCTTGCGGAGTTGGTCCACCATGTCGGCGTCGGGCGTATCCGCGTGGTCGGCGGTCAGAATCACGAAGGCGCAAATCGCTTGTCCCGTAGTGTCATCGGTCGCACCAACGACCGCAGCCTCTGCGACGCCGGAGTGCCCAACGAGCGCGGACTCCACCTCGGCCGTCGAGATCCGATGGCCTGACACGTTCATGACGTCGTCGATGCGACCGAGCACCCAGATCGCGCCGTCGGCGTCATAGCGCGCGCCGTCGCCTGCGAAGTACCAGCCTTGCTCGGCGAAGCGTGACCAGTACGTCTCCTTGAAGCGCTCGGGATCGCCCCAGATGCCGCGCAGCATCGACGGCCACGGCTTGTCCAGAACGAGGTAGCCGCTGACCTGCTCACCGTGATCGGTGCCGGGCTCCAGCTGGTTGCCGTCGTCGTCGACGATCTTGGCCGAAATGCCTGGCAGTGCCGCCATCGCCGAACCCGGCTTGGCGGACGTCACTCCCGGCAGCGGAGAGATCATCGCCGACCCGGTCTCGGTCTGCCACCAGGTGTCGACGATGGGAGTGTTGTTGGCGCCGAACGCATCCCGGTACCAGCGCCACGCCTCGGGGTTGATCGGCTCGCCGACCGAACCCAACAGTCGCAAGCTCGACAGGTCATGTGCGTCCGGAATCTCGCGACCCCACTTCATGAACGTGCGAATCAGCGTCGGCGCCGTGTAATAGATGGTGACGCCGTACTTTTCGATGACCTCGAAGTGCCGGTGCTCGTTCGGCGATGCGGGCGTGCCCTCGTAGACCACCTGCGTGACGCCGTTCGACAGCGGTCCGTACACGATGTAGGTGTGCCCGGTGATCCAGCCGATGTCGGCCGTGCACCAGTAGACGTCGGAGTCCGGTTTGACGTCGAATACGCACGAGTGGGTATAGGACGACTGAGTGAGGTACCCGCCGGTCGTGTGCACGATGCCCTTGGGCTTACCCGTCGTGCCAGAGGTGTAGAGCAGGAACAGCGGGTGCTCACTGTCGAACGCGTCGGCCTCGTGCACGGCCGATGCGTTGTCCACCACGTCGTGCCACCACAGGTCGCGACCGTCGGTCCAACCGACGTCGATGCCGGTGCGCCGCACTACGATCACGTGCTCGACGCTGGATGCCTCGACGGCTTCATCGACGGCATCCTTGAGCGACACCGCCTTGCCACGGCGGAACTGTCCGTCTGTGGTGATGACGAGCTTGGCTTCGGCGTCCTCGACACGCGCCTTGAGCGCCGATGCGGAGAAGCCCGCGAAGACGACGCTGTGCATGATTCCCAGTCGGGCGCAGGCAAGCATCGCGACGATGGCCTCTGGCACCATCGGCATGTAGATCGCCACCCGGTCCCCTGCCGCCAAACCCAAGTCCGTCAACGCATTTGCTGCCTTGGAGACCTCGGCAAGCAGCTCGGCATAGGTGATCGTACGGCTGTCGCCGACTGGTTCCCCCTCCCAGTGGATGGCGACCCGATCGCCATTGCCTGCCGCGACGTGACGGTCGACGCAGTTGTACGCGACATTCAATCGACCGTCGCCGAACCACTTCGCGAATGGCGCGTCCGACCAATCGAGCACCTCGGTGAACGGCGTCTCCCACGACAACCGATTGGCCTGCTCGGCCCAGAACGCAAGCCGGTCGACCTCCGCCTTCTCGTAGAGTGCGGCGGTCGCGTTGGCCTGCTTGGCGAACTCGTCGGCGGGCGGATATGAGGATGGCGCTTCATGGGTCTGCGTCATGGTCGATCCAATCGTTGGGTCGGCAAAGGATGAACCGAACGTGGGTTACCGGCACGGGAAGAGGGCGAACAGCGTGTCGGTAACCCACGTTCGGCGGGTTGGGTGCGAGTTGGCTCGAGGTCTAGAAGAAGCCCTGAGCCTTGTTCGAGTAGGACACCAGAAGGTTCTTGGTCTGCTGGTAGTGGTCGAGCATCATCTTGTGGTTCTCGCGGCCGATGCCCGACTGCTTGTAACCACCGAACGCCGCGTGTGCGGGGTAGGCGTGGTAGCAGTTGGTCCACACTCGGCCGGCTTTGATGTCGCGGCCAGCACGGTATGCGGTGTTGCCGTCCCGCGACCAAACGCCCGCGCCGAGCCCGTAGAGAGTGTCGTTGGCGATATTGATCGCGTCGTCATAGTCGTTGAACGAGGTGACGGCGACGACGGGTCCGAAGATCTCCTCCTGGAAAACCCTCATCGAGTTGTCGCCGGTGAAGATCGTCGGCGTGACGTAGTAGCCGCCGTTCAGATCACCACCGAGTTGGCATCGCTCGCCGCCCGTAACCACTTGCGCGCCTTCGCTCTTGCCGATCTCGATGTAGGAAAGGATCTTCTCCAGCTGATCGTTCGATGCCTGGGCACCGATCATCGTCTCGGTGTCCAGCGGGTCGCCCTGACGCACTGCCTTGGTGCGGATCGCGGCCAATGCCAAGAACTCGTCGTAGATGTCGGCCTGGATCAGCGAGCGCGACGGACACGTGCAGACCTCGCCCTGGTTGAGGGCGAACATCGTGAAGCCCTCCAGCGCCTTGTCCTGATAGTCGTCGAGTTGCGCCATCACGTCGGAGAAGAAGATGTTGGGGCTCTTGCCGCCGAGTTCCAGCGTGACGGGGATCAGGTTCTGCGAGGCGTACTGCATGATGAGCCGACCCGTCGTCGTCTCACCGGTGAACGCGATCTTCGCGATGCGATTCGAGCTCGCCAGTGGCTTGCCTGCCTCGACACCAAAACCGTTGACCACGTTGATGACTCCTGCGGGCAGCAGGTCGCCGATCACCGACATGAGGTAGAGGATCGACGCAGGGGTCTGCTCGGCGGGTTTGAGCACGACGCAGTTTCCCGCGGCCAGCGCGGGCGCTAGCTTCCATACCGCCATCAGGATCGGGAAGTTCCACGGGATGATCTGTCCGACGACGCCGAGCGGTTCGTGGAAGTGGTAGGCGACGGTGTCGTCGTCGATCTGGCTCAGCGACCCCTCCTGCGCGCGGATTGCCCCGGCGAAGTAGCGGAAGTGGTCGACGGCCAAGGGGATGTCGGCGTTCAGCGTCTCGCGCACCGGCTTGCCGTTGTCCCACGATTCGGCTACGGCGATCGATTCGAGATTCTCCTCGATGCGGTCGGCGATCTTGTTGAGGATGATGGCGCGCGCGGCGGGCGACGTCTTGCCCCATGCGGGCGCTGCGGCGTGCGCGGCATCGAGAGCGCGCTCGACGTCGGACTCGTCGGAGCGAGCCACCTCGCAGAACGGCTGGCCGGTTACGGGGGTCGGGTTCTCGAAGTAGCGGCCCGCGTTGGGGGCTACCCACTCACCGCCGATGAAGTTGTCATAGCGGGACTCGAAGGCCATCACGGAGCCTTCGGTTCCGGGGCGCGCGTAAATCGTCATGGGTTCCTCTCCTGCACCAGAGCGACAAGGTGTGTCGGTCGTCACTCACGGTAGGCACGGGAGGGTTGCAACACAGTTGCACGGAATCGGGCATCGCCCAGGATGGTCAGCCGAGCTCGAAATCCAGGCCGACGAGGTGGCCGTGGGCCTGCGCGCGGATCACCGGTTCGGCGGCACCGTCGTGGAGCGCGCGCCAGCCGTCGCGATCGTCGCGTCCCTCTGGCAGGTCGAGCCAGCGCCGTAGAAGCGCGAGGTCGCCGGTCGCCATCACGGCGGCGCGCAGAGTCGTGGCCAGTTCGGTGCGCAACCGGGCGATGGCGGGTGACGCGGACTGGGTCAGCAGGGGGCCCGTGTACTGGTCGAGTGCCGAGGCGACGTCACCGCGCGACAAGGCATCGAACACCTCGTCGAGATCGCTGGTGATGTGCGTCGTCAGCCGATAGGGCCTGGACTCGATCGACTCGGAGCCGACGACCTTGCGCAGCCGCGACATCTCGGCGCGGATGGTGACCACGTCGAGGTCCTTGTCGTCGAGCAGCAGCGCCAAATGATCGGCACTCAAACCCTCTGGGTGCCTGCTCAGCAGGACGAGGATGTCGGCGTGTCTGCCGGTGAGCGCGATGCGCGCGTCGCCCGCCTCCCATCGCGGGCGGTCGGAGCCGAGCACGGTTAGCCGCGGTGTTCCGGTGGGCGCAGGACGCTGGGGTTCGGTCAACCGAAGCAGCGCAAGGTGATTCTCCACGGCGACGACGGTCGCCCGCACCAGCGCCAGCGTTTGAGGCGACGCCACCTGGTTTCCGCCGGTGAGATCGATGGCCCCGATCAGCGCGCGGGTGGCCGGATCGTGGACTGGGACGGCCGTACAATTCCACCGTTGAACGAGCCGCGAGAAGTGCTCGCTGCCGCGGATCTGCACCTCGGCGTCGAGGGCCAGCGCAGTGCCAGGCGCGTTGGTACCCGCACCGCGTTCACTCCAGTCGGCGCCAGGCACGAAGTTCATCGATTCGGCCCTGCGACGGGCCTTGTCGTCGCCCTCGACCCACAGCAGGGTGCCGTCGGCCGCGGTGATGGCGACCATCACGCCCGACGACCTCGCATCCTCGACGAGGAGGCGGCGGATCACCGGGAGCGCCGAGGCGAGCGGGTGCGCCGCGCGCATGTCGGCGATGCTCGGTGTCGGTTCGCACCACTGAGCGCCGCCGCGATCCGGATCGACGCCTCTGGCGAGGCTGCGCCGCCAACTGTCGACGACGACGCGGCGCAGCGGGGTCGAATCGAGCGAGGAGGCGTCGATTTCCCCTGCGACGAAGAGTTCGTGGACTGCGCGGACGCTCGCGGTCGGCGAACCGGCCGACGACCCTCTGGCCGCGGCTGCGCCCCCTGATGTGCTGGACCTAGCCACCGGCGTTCACGCTCCTCGCGAGGCGTGCTGACGATGCCGCGCGTTGCGCCACTGTAGCCGAATTTCGCCTGGTGAAAAGCGCTTCAAGCGGACTTCACGCGGCAGCCGTCATGTCGTAGGCGATCGCACTGACCGCTCAGCTCAGGTGATGGACCTCCTGCAACCCGTACACGGGCGTTGGCAAGCCTTCATAGCGGGCCTTCAGCTGTAGCGCGAGATACAGCGAATAGTGCCGTGACTGATGCAGATTGCCGCCGTGGAACCAGAGGTTCTGTTGCCTTGTGGGCTTCCACATGTTGCGTTGCTCGCCCTCCCACGGGCCAGGGTCCTTGGCGGTGTCGCTGCCGAGACCCCACACCTTGCCAACCTTGTCGGCGATCTCCTGTCCCATCAGGTCGGCGGCCCAGCCGTTCATCGACCCGTATCCGGTTGCGTAGACGACGACGTCGGCGGGCAGCACCGTTCCGTCGGCCAGCACCACGGAGTCCTCGGTGAGGCGATCGACCTGGCCGTGCGCCAGCTTGATGGTGCCATCGGCCACCAGGTCACACGCGCCGACGTCGATGTAGTAGCCCGAGCCGCGGCGCAGGTACTTCATGAATAGACCGGAATCGTCGTCGCCCCAGTCCAATTCGAATCCCGCGGCGGCCAGTCGGTCGTAGTAGTCCTTGTCGCGTTCGCGGATCGCGTCGTAGATGGGAATCTGGAACTCGTGCATGATCCGGTAGGGCAGCGACGCGAAGGTCAGGTCGGCCTTCTCCGTCGTCATGCCCGAGGCGACGGCCCGCTCCGAGTACAAGTCGCCGAGGCCAAGATCCATCAACGAATCCGAGCGCACGATGTGCGTCGAGGAGCGTTGCACCATCGTCGTGTCGACACCGTTCTCGACGAGCGCCTTGCAGATGTCGTGCGCCGAGTTGTTCGACCCGATCACGACGACGCGTTTGCCGACATAGCGGTCAGGGCCTGGGTGCGCGCTGGAGTGGTGCTGCTCGCCGCGGAAGACGTCCTGGCCCTGCAGCGTCGGAATGCTCGGCTTGCCCGACATCCCGGTCGCGAGCACCAGTTGCGTCGGGTGCAGGGTGAGGCGCTCGCCGTCGCGATCGAGTTCGACGGTCCACGTCTGCGCTTCGTCGTCGAAGAATGCGGACAGGCAGCTTGTCTTCGACCAGTACGGAACCTCCATCACGCGGGTGTAGAACTCGAGCCAGTCGCCGATCTTGTCCTTCGGTGCGAACACCGGCCAGTTCTGCGGGAACGGTAGGTAGGGCAGGTGGTCGTACCAGACCGGGTCGTGCAGGCACAGCGACTTGTAGCGGTTGCGCCACTGGTCACCAGGGCGTTCCTGCTTGTCGACGACGATCGCGGGCACCCCCAGCTGACGGAGCCTCGCGCCGAGTGCGATGCCACCCTGGCCGCCGCCGATCACCAGCGTGTACGGCTGCACGGTATGGCCGAGCGACGCCTCCTCGTCGTGGCGCTTCTCAGCCCACGACCGGGTGTCGGGGTCGGAGCCGTGCACCGCGCCGAGCACTCGGGTGACGCCCTTGCGCTCCTCGTAGCCCTTGAGCTCCTGCAGCGCGGTCAGCAGCGTCCAGGCTTCGTCACCCTTGAGCCGCAGATGGCCGACGCCGCGCCCCGCAGCTGTCTCGAACTCGATGAATGCCTCCGTGACGTCACCGGTCGTCGTCGGCGCCTCGCGCGTCCGGAATCCCGACGGGTCCGTCTCGGCGAGCCGGTGCTCGAGCATGTCGGCGACGCCCTCGCGGCCTTCGACGGTCTTGAGGTTCCAGGTGAAGGCGACGAGGTCGCGCCAGAAGCTGTCGACGGCGAACTTCGCGACGACCCGCTCGACGTCGCGGACGGCGAGGGCGGCCTCGAAGTCGGCAAGCCACGCGTCGACGCGGGCCTGGGGGCTTAGGTCGGTGGTGGGTTCCAAGGTTTGAGTCATGTGACCCAGGGCACACCCGCGACGGCTTTGGGCGCAAGAGTTGCACGGCGTTGCATCCCGTCGAATGTGCGGTTTGGTACGCAAATCGCGAGAAGAAGCGGACGAATCCGCACACTTGCGGTGTGGTGAGTGGTTCCCAGCCCTGCGGTTGCAACGGCTTGCAACTCTTTCGCAGTGTGGCCGCGGTCACATAGACATGGCGTCATGAGAGCAGCTGTGTACTACGGACCCAACAAACTCGAGGTCGCCGACGTCCCCGAACCCACGCCCACCGCAGGCACCGTCAAGGTGAAGGTCGGATTCAACGGCATCTGCGGCACCGACTTGCACGAGTACTACGCCGGACCGATCTTCGTGCCGACCGAACCGCATCCGCTGACCGGCCAACAGTTGCCGCTGACGATGGGCCACGAATTCTCGGGCGTCATCACCGACGTGGGCACGGGCGTCACCGACTACACCGCGGGCGACCGCGTGGCGATCATGCCGCTCTACCGGTGTGGACATTGCGCGCCATGCCGGGCTGGCAACTACAACATCTGCCAGCAGATCGGCTTCCACGGGCTGATGTCCGATGGCGGTATGGCCGAGTACACCGTCGTGCCCATCGACATGTTGCATCGCCTGCCCGACAACGTGTCGCTCGAACTGGGCGCGCTGGTCGAGCCGATGTCGGTGGCCTACCACGCGGCGACCCTCGGCGAGCCGAGCGTCGACGGCACGTCGATGGTGTTCGGTGCAGGTCCGATCGGCATCGGGTTGTGGTTTGCGTTGCGCGGCAAGGGTGTCGAGGACGTCTTCGTCGTCGAGCCATCGGCAACTCGCCGGGCGTCGATCGAACGGTTGGGTGCCAAGACCATCGATCCGACGACCGTTGACGTCCCCGCGTTCATTGCCGACCACACCGACGGCGCAGGCGCAGATGCGGTGTTCGACGCGGCGGGCGTGACCCCCGCGGTGGAGACGGCGCTCGCGTGCGTCGGGGCGCGGCGCCCGATGGTCAGTGTGGCGATCTACGAAAAGCCCTTGACCACACCGCTATTGAATCTGGTGATGAACGAGTCGCGGATTCAGGGCTCGCTCTGCTACACCGCCGCCGACTTCCAAGCTGTCATCGCCCTGATGGCGAAGGGTACCTACGACACGACCGGATGGGTGACGTCCATCGACCTCGACGACGTCATCGACGAAGGCTTCGAAGCGCTGCATGCAGGCAAGAAGATGAAGGTTCTGGTGGATCCGTCGTGAGCGGGCATCTCGAGGGCAAGGTGGCACTGGTCACCGGTGGCGGTCGGGGTTCGTCTCTTACCTCGCGGGACCGGATGGCGACTACATGACGGGCCAATCGGGACTCATCGATGGTGGACTCGTCTTCCGATGAGGGAGCACACTTGGTGGCGATGAGCGCTTGCGCGAAGAGCAGACGGTAGTGATGCAGGGTCCTTCGGTTCCGGAGCCTGCGGTCGCCGTTGGCGAGAATCCGCGCGACTACGCCCGGCTGATGTCCGCGGTGTACGACGCAACGATGGCGGGCGCCCGTGCACCTGCCAGACCGCGAGCGGTGATCGAGGACTCCTGGCAACGCATGATGGCCAAGGGCATCGAACCCGACCAGATGCCAGAGCCCGTCGTCGAGACCGACGCACTCGACGCGCTGCGTCGCTCGTCGGGTCTGTTGGCCGTCCTCGACGAGGTGTCCCGAAACCTCGAATCCCTGATCTCCGAAGGCGACAACATCCTCGTCGTCGCCGACGCCCGAGGCCGCGTGCTTTGGCGCACGGGCTCACCGAACGTGCTCGGCCACGCCGACCGGCTCGGCTTCATCGAGGGAGCGGACTGGGGCGAGGGCGCCGTCGGCACCAACGGCATCGGCACCGCGCTGGTTTCCAACCGGGCGGTCCAGGTGTTCTCCGCCGAGCACTACTCCCGCAGTCACCACCCGTGGACGTGCGCGGGTGCGCCGATCAAGGATCCACGCACGGGGCAGGTCATCGGGGTGGTCGACGTGTCGGGGCCCGCCGCGACCGTGCACCCGACGACCGTCGCGCTCGTCGACGTCGTCGCCCGTCTCGCCGAGTCGCACCTACGCCAGCAACACGACCGGACCCTGAACCAGATCAGGAGTGTCGCTGCACCGATGCTCGCGCGCATCGGGCGACCCGCCCTGGCCGTCGATCACCACGGCTGGGTCGCTGCCGTCGATTCACTGCCGCTGCACAATCGGATCCTGTTGCCGGATGAGATCGCGCCAGGCAGGGCGTGGATTCCGGCGCTGGGCATGTGCGAGGTCGAGCTGTTGCCCGGCGGCTGGCTGGTCCGGCTGGCCGACGAGGGCGCCGCATCCGCGATCTCGCAGGTGACTCTCGACCTGCGCAGCGCCAGCGCACCCGCCCTGGAGATGGTCGGACAGTTCGGTAGTTGGCGCCACGATATCTCGCCGCGGCACGCCGAGATCCTCTTCGTACTTGCGACGTCCCGTGCGGGACGTTCGGCACCCGAGCTGGCCGCCGATCTGTACGGCGATGCCACGAAGGTGCTCACCGTGCGAGCCGAGATGTCGCGGCTACGAAAGCAATTCGCAGGTCTGCTACTCGGTCGGCCGTATCGCTTCCACGATGCCGCCGTCGTCGACGTCTGCTATCCGACCGACAAGTCTGCGCTGTTGCAGTCGTCGACGGCGCCCGCGGTCCGCGCCGCGCGCGCCGCCATGCCCTGACCTACTTGCTGGCGCGGATCGCCTCGAAGACGCTGGGGTCCACCAGCGTTGAGGTGTCGCCGAGTTCGCGACCCTCGGCGACGTCACGCAACAACCTCCGCATGATCTTGCCGGAGCGAGTCTTTGGGAGTTCTGGTACGACGTGGATCTCTCGAGGCCGGGCGATCGGGGAGATCTCCGTTGCGACCTGTTTGCGCAGCTCTTCCACCATCTGCTCGTTGGGCGTATCGGCGTGGTGGGCCTTGAGGATGACGAACGCGCAGATGGCTTGGCCGGTGTGTTCGTCGGTGGCGCCGACGACCGCGGCTTCGGCGACTCCGGAGTGGCCGACGAGTGCGGACTCCACTTCTGCGGTGGAGATGCGGTGGCCCGAGATGTTCATGACGTCGTCGATGCGGCCCATCACCCAGATGTTGCCGTCGGCGTCGTAGCGTGCGCCGTCGCCCGCGAAGTACCAGCCCTGCTCGGCGAAGCGCGACCAGTAGGTCTCCTTGAACCGCTCGGGATCACCCCAGATGCCGCGCAGCATCGACGGCCACGGCTTGTCCAAGACCAGGTAACCGCTTGGCTGTTCGCCGTGTTCGGTGCCCGGCTTTAGCTGGTTGCCGTCGTCGTCGACGATCCGTGCGGAGATACCGGGCAGCGGAGTCATCGCCGAACCGGGCTTCGCGGCTGCAACCCCGGGCAGTGGGGAGATCATGATGGATCCGGTTTCGGTCTGCCACCAGGTGTCGACGATCGGGATCTTGTTGCCCCCGAACGCCATCCGGTACCAACGCCACGCCTCGGGGTTGATCGGTTCGCCGACGGAGCCGAGCAATCGCAGGCTGGACAGGTCGTGTTCGGCGGGCAGTTGGCGGCCCCACTTCATGAACGTGCGCACCAGCGTTGGCGCGGTGTAATAGATTGTGACGCCGTACTTTTCGATGACCTGGAAGTGGCGATGCTCGTCCGGCGATGCGGGCGTGCCCTCATAAACCACCTGTGTGACGCCGTTGGATAGCGGCCCATAGACGATGTAGGTGTGTCCGGTGACCCAGCCGATGTCGGCGGTGCACCAGTACACGTCGGTCTCGGGCTTGACGTCGAAGACGTTGAAATGGGTGAAGCTGCTCTGCGTCAGGTAGCCGCCGGTCGTGTGCACGATGCCCTTGGGCTTGCCGGTGGTGCCCGAGGTGTAGAGCAGGAACAGCGGATGCTCGGAGTCGAAGGCCTCCGGGGTGTGCTCCGTGGACGCGCCGTCCACCGTGTCGTGCCACCACAGGTCGCGGCCCTCGGTCCACTCGACGTCGATGCCCGTGCGGCGCACCACCAGTACGTGCTCGATACTCGGCTGGCCTTGGACTGACTCGTCGACGGCTTCCTTCAGCGAGGCTGCCTTGCCTCGACGGTATTGCCCGTCGGTGGTGATCACCATCTTGGCTTCGGCGTCTTCGATGCGCGCCTTCAACGCGGTGGCCGAGAAGCCCGCGAAGACCACCGAGTGCAGCACGCCGAGCCGGGCGCACGCCAGCATCGAGACGATCGCCTCGGGCACCATCGGCATGTAGATCGCCACCCGGTCCCCAGCGACGAGGCCGAGCTTCGTGAAGGCATTGGCAGCCTTGCAGACCTCGTCCTTCAACTCCGCATAGGTGATCGTGCGACTGTCGCCGACGGGCTCGCCCTCCCAATGGATCGCGACCCGATCGCCGTTACCCGACTCGACGTGACGGTCCACGCAGTTGTAGGCGACGTTCAGCCTTCCGCCGACGAACCACTTCGCGAAGGGAGCTTCTGACCAGTCGAGGACCTCGTCGAACGGTGTCGCCCAGGTCAGTCGGTCGGCTTGTCTGCGCCAGAACGCCAACTGGTCCGCATCGGCCTCGTCGTACAGTTCGGGTCCGGCGTTCGCCTGGCTGACGAACTCATCCGACGGCGGGTAAACGGACTGGACCTCTGGGTGCGTTTCCGACATACGTGTGAGCGTAGTCACCCAGCGCTGCACGGACGTTGGGATATCGTGTGCCGTGCCTTCACCCGATCCGCTCGCGCCCCTGATGGAGCTGCCAGGGGTGACCGACGCCAGCGAAGAGGCGCGCGAGGCGCTCGGGCGGGCCCACCGGCATCGCGCCAATCGCCGCGGCTGGCCTGCCAACGCCGCCGAATCGATGGTGCGCGGCGCGCGGGCGTCGTCGGTGTTGGACGGGGGATCGCTGTCGATCCCAGATGGCGGCACCGCGGACCCCGTGTTGGCCGGTGCGCTCAGGGTCGGGGAGGCGCTCGAAGGCGGAGCGACGTCGCTGATCGGCGTGTGGCAGCATGCCCCGCTTCAGGCGATCGCCCGACTGCATGCGTTGGCCGCGGCCGACCAGACGGACGACGAGCACCTCGGAAGGCCGCGCCCCGACGCCGACGTGGGCCGCCGTCTCGAGCTGCTCGGCGACATCGTCGCGGGCGGCTCGAGAGTGCCCGCGCCGGTGCTGGCCGCCGTCGCGCACGGCGAGCTACTCACCCTGGCGCCGTTCGGTGTCGCCGACGGGTTGGTGGCACGCGCAGTGTCGCGTCTGATCACGATCGCGAGTGGTCTGGATCCGCACGGCCTCGGAGTTCCGGAGGTCTTCTGGATGCGACAGTCGGGCGACTACCGTGCCGCCGCGCGTGGGTTTGCCTCTGGCACACCCAACGGTCTCGCGGTGTGGTTGATAACCAGTTGCCGGGCGCTTGCGGCAGGAGCGGAGGAGGCACTGTCGATTGCCGACGGTGTCTCTTCTAGTCCTCAGCAAAATGAAGCGGGCGGCGCCCCGAAATGATTCGGCTCGCCGCCCGCTAGCACGGACTCCCGGTTACCAAGCGTGCTCGGATGGGTTGCGTGGGTGGCCTCGGCGTTTTTTGCGATGCGCTTCAAGTGCAACCCCACCCAAGGGGCTGGCATATTTGTCCGCTTCTCTCAATTACGCAGGCCCGCAACACTTTTGCCATATCGCGGCATGTGCTCCGCGTGGGTGCCAAGGTCCGTGCTGGGTCGCCTGACGCGGGAGGACTGGCCTTCTCTTCCGGCTCGTCCTTGGCCTTGCCAAGCTTCCGTGTCTCCTTTGTACTCCGTGACCGCGGTCACATCAAGGGGCAATTCGCACGTGTCGCCGGATCGTGATCGGTGCGTGTCAGCTACCAGCCCGAGGAACTCAGTACGCGGAATCGTCGTAGTACCGAATACGTCAGTGCGCCCGCCGCTAGCGCGCTCGCGCCGACGGCGATCGTCGTCGCGACGGCTGCACCCGACGGCGCGGGAATGCGGTCGCGAAGCGACACCGGGCGCGAGAACGTCAGAACGGGCCAGCCGCGAGCCGTGGCTTCCTTGCGCAAGCTGCGGTCGGGATTCACCACGGCGGGGTGGCCCACGATGTCGAGCATCGGAAGGTCGGTAACCGAGTCGGAGTAGGCGTAGCAGTGCTCCAGCGGATAGCCCTCGCGTTCGGCGAGTTCTCGGATCGCCTCGACCTTGCCTTCGCCGTAGCAGTAGAACGCAACTTCGCCGGTGTACTTGCCGTCCTCGACGACCATCCTGGTGGCCATCGCGTGCGTCGCTCCGAGGGCGGCGGCGATCGGAGCGACGATCTCCTCGCCGGATGCCGAGACCACGACGACGTCGCGTCCGCACAGCTTGTGGTCTGCGATCAGATTCTTGGCTTCCGCGAACACCAGCGGATCGACGATGTCGTGCAGCGTTTCGCCGACGATGGACTTCACCTGTTCGACGTTCCAGCCCGTGCACATGTTGGTGATGTAGGACCGCATCCGGTCCATCTGTTCGTGGTCGGCGCCCGACATGAGAAATAGGAATTGCGCGTAGGCAGACTTCAAGACGGTCTGCCGATTGATCAGACCTTGGTCGAAGAAGGGTTTGCTGAAAGCCAGGGTGCTCGACTTCGCAATGACCGTCTTGTCGAGATCGAAGAATGCTGCGGTGCGCACGGGACGAGGTGGCGCGGCTCCAGGGCGCGACGGGGTCGAGCCGCCCGCGGCGGATGAAGTCACGGGGTTCAGCATAGGGCGCGGAAGTGCCGAAAGGTCCGGTTGGCGAGGTTAAATGACAGTCACAGACACATGTCTGAGACTGCAATTTTCAAGGTCAACGCGATCGTTCAAAACATGAACGAGGACTTGCGCCCTTCGCAGTTCGCGCGTGTATAGTGGCCATCACTCGGCTTATGCCGGGTGTGCATCAGCCCGACCCCCCGGGGCTGATACACGACGACCTCCGCCTCCTCCCCCCCTGGCGGGGGTCGTCCCTTTTCTGGGGTAAGTTCCCGAGCTTCGTCGTCGCGGTTGCTAGACGGCTACCCGTGCGTCGCGACGGTTCCGTCCACAGTTCCGCGTTCATCCACAGGCCGGGCGATCGGTGCTAGCGCCGTGTCCCCGAGTGCGACGACAGTGTCGCCATGAGCACGAGTGGCGGGATCCTTTCCCTGGTGTCCGACGAGACACTGCGCAACGACGTGGAGCGCGTAGCCGCCGCGGTGGGCGTACGCGTCGTCCATGCCGCCGAACCGTCGAGCCGCAAGGTCTGGGCCGCCGCCTCCGCGGTCGTGCTCGACGTCGAAACCGTCTGCCGAAGTGCCGAACTCGGGCTCAATCGACGGGATCGCGTGTTCCTGATCTGCCGCTCGGAACCTGCTGACGCGCAGTGGGAGGCAGCTATTTCAGTTGGTGTGCAACGCGTTTTCACCCTCCCGTCACAAGAGGCTGCACTGGTTACGGAGCTGGCCGAGGGGATGGATGCTCCGCGCGCCGATCGGGCGGGTGGAGTGCTCGCCGTCATCGGAGGAAGAGGCGGTGCGGGGGCGTCGGTCTTCGCGACGGCTCTTGCGCTGGCCGCACGTGACGCACTGCTGGTCGACGTCGACCCGTGGGGCGGCGGAATCGACTTGGCCTTGGGGAGCGAAGGCGACGCCGGCCTGCGCTGGCCCGACCTGGCATTGCAGGGTGGCCGGGTCGGTTATTCGGCACTGCGCGAGGCGCTGCCCGCGCGTCGGGGCATCACGGTGCTTTCGGCGGGAAGGACGTGGCGCGAGGTCGACGAGGGTGCCCTTCGGTCGGTCGTCGACGCAGGGTGTCGCGGCGGTGCGACGGTCATCTGCGACGTACCGCGTCGAGCCACGCCTGCGGCGGAGGCAGCCCTCGACGCAGCCGATCTGGTAGTCCTCGTCACCACGGCCGACGTGCGGTCGTGCGCCGCAACCGCGGCGCTTGGCCAGTGGCTGGCGGCGACGAACCCCAACGCCGGCCTCGTCGTCCGAGGGCCCGCGCCCGGCGGCCTTACGTCGGCGGACGTCTCGAACATCGTCGGCCTACCGTTGCTCGCCGCGATGCGTCCACAGCCACGGCTGGCAGCAGCACTGGAGCACGGCGGGCTGAGCTTGGGACGGCGCACCCCTCTGTCGTCGGCCGCGCGTCGCGTGCTTGCGGTGCTCCGCACGCAACCCCGCGCGACCGTCGCATCGGGGTCGTCATGAGTGGAACGCTGATCGAACGCGTAAGGGAGCGGCTAGCGGGAGAGTCGTCGTCGCTGCGCCCGAACGTCGTCGCCGACGCCATCCGCGCGGAGTCCGGCGGTCTGCTCGGCGACACCGAGGTCCTGACCAATCTGCGGGCACTGCAGACAGAACTCACCGGCGTCGGCATCCTGGAGCCGTTGTTGCGCGCTGCCGGGACCACCGACGTCTTGGTCACCGCCCCCGACGCGGTGTGGGTCGACGACGGGACCGGATTGCGACGCACCTCGGTACGCTTCGCCGACGACGCCGCCGTCCGTCGGCTGGCTCAACGACTGGCCCTGTCCGCGGGCAGACGTCTCGACGAAGCCCAGCCGTGGGTCGACGGGCAGCTCGCCGTCGCGGGCATGGGCGACCTCACCATCCGATTGCACGTGGTGTTGCCTCCGATCGCCACCGCCGGAACGTGCCTGTCGCTGCGGGTTCTGCGACCAGCCTCGCAGGGTCTCGACGCACTCATCGCGTCAGGCGCGATCGCGGACGAGGCAGCGGATCTGCTCTCCCGGATCATCAGTGCTCGCCTTGCCTTCCTGGTGTCTGGTGGCACCGGTGCCGGGAAGACGACGCTCCTCGCAGCTGCGCTGGGCGCCGTCGCCGAGGACGAGCGAATCGTGTGCGTCGAGGATGCCCCCGAGTTGGCTCCTCGACACCCGCACCTCGTCAAGCTCGTCGCACGCTGTGCCAACGTCGAAGGCGTCGGCGAGGTCACCGTGCGAGACCTCGTGCGGCAGGCGCTGCGGATGCGGCCGGACAGGCTCGTCGTCGGCGAGGTGCGCGGCGGCGAGGTCGTCGATCTACTCGCAGCGCTCAACACTGGCCACGACGGCGGCGCGGGCACCGTGCACGCGAACTCCCCGGCCGAGGTGCCCGCGCGACTGGAGGCACTGGCGGCGCTCGGTGGGCTGGACCGCTCGGCGTTGCACAGCCAGCTAGCCGCCGCAGTGCAAGTCGTGCTCCACGTGGGCCGCGATCGCTGCGGGAGGCGCAGGCTCGTGGAGGTGGCGACGCTGCAGCGCAGGGCCGACGGACTGGTGGCTTCCACGACCGTATGGCATGCAGACCGCGGATCCGATTGCGGGATGGCACGTTTGACCGAAATGCTGGCGGCACGGACATGACCGTCGCAGCGGTGCTCCTGGCGATGGCGGTGCTGATCGCACCATCTGCCCCCGCGGCCCGGCTAGGGGTCGGTGGACGGCGGTTGCCCTCGAAGAGGGTCTCGGCCATCGGGATCGCGTTCGCGTGCGCTGTGGCAGTGGCAATCGTCGTTCCGTTCTCGGCGACGGTTGCGGCGGCGATCGTCGCCGCGACCTTCGCCGCGCGCCTTCGCGGACAACGCATCCGCGCGCGGCGCGCAGAAGAGTCGGCCGCGATGCAGGGGGCACTCGCCATTCTCGTCGGCGAACTGCGGGTCGGCGCACACCCGGTCACCGCCGTCGAAGCCGCGGCTGCCGAAGCGACGGGAACCGTGGCGACCTCACTGCGCATGGTGGCCGCACGGGCGCGACTGGGAGCCGATGTCGCAGAGGGCCTTCGCGACGTGGCGCTCGAATCGACGCTGCCCGCGCATTGGGAGCGGCTCGCGGCGTGTTGGAACTTGGCGCTATCCCAGGGGATCTCGATCGCAGCGTTGATGCATGCCGCGCATCGCGACATCGTCGAGCGATCCCGCTTCGAGTCGCGGGTAGCCGCCGGGATGGCCGGCGCGCGAGCGACGGCAGGGGTTCTTGCGGGGCTGCCGTTCCTGGGGATTGGCCTCGGACAGTTGATCGGGGCCGATCCTCTGCGCTTCCTGCTGTCCGGCGGAGTCGGCGGTTGGCTGCTCGTCGTCGGATCGACGTTGGCGTGCTGCGGCTTGCTGTGGTCCGACAGCATCACCAATCGGGTGATCACATGAGTTGGGCCGCCTTGCTATTGGCGGCAGCGCTGCTGGTGGGCGCCAGTCCTGCGGGAGTGGCGCGGTTATCGCGGAGGTCGGCGTCGGCGAATGCACGGTCGTCGCCTGCTCCATCGGGGGATCTGCTCGCCGTGGCGTCGAGCCTGGACGTGCTGGCCGCGTGCCTGTCCTCAGGGATGGCGGTGGCGACGGCCGCGGCGGCTGCGGGTGCGACGGCGCCTCGGCCGCTGGCCGACGTGCTGATCCGTGCGGCAAGCCTGCTCGCGTTGGGCGCGGATTCCGCGACGGCGTGGTCCGAGTCCGGGAGCCAGCACTCGACGAATCGCGATACGCGGATGGCGGCGTTGCAACGGCTCGCGCGTCGATCGGCGTCGTCGGGAGCCGCACTCGCTGGGGGAGTCGCCGACCTCGCCGACGAGGCTCGGCTCGACGCCGGTGACGAGGCCAAGGCGGCAGCCGAACGGGCCTCGGTGTTGATCGCAGGGCCGCTAGGGCTGTGTTACCTGCCCGCCTTCGTCTGTCTGGGCATCGTGCCGGTCATCGCCGGCTTGGCGACCGACGTCATGAAGTCAGGTGTGTTGTGAGATGAATAGGGAGGAAACATGTTGAAAACGAATCACTTTCGCCAGCTGAGGGCTCGCATGACTCTGCTGGTGGTCGACGAGTCAGGAATGAGCACGGTCGAATATTCGATCGTCGAGCTTTACACCCGCAAGAGTCGGTCACCGCCTCGGTTGCGGGTCCGTCGTCGCATCGAGAAACTGTCTCTCGTCAAACGACTCCACCACCGCCGTGAGGTCGCGGAGTCCACTTTCGACCCTGCCCCAAGTTAGTGCCGTGTCGAGGCCCGCACGCTCACCTACGGCCTTCGCGGCCAAATCTAGATCTAGCCCCCAAAGATTGGCAAGGCTAGTTGTCGCCGATACAACGCACCGGGTCGAGAACATCGCGTTCCGCATCAGAAAAATCCGGGCCACTGCAGTTTCTTTCTGCTCAGAAATTACCGCAATAGCCAACCAGGTTGCGTTGCCGTGCGTCGGCCTACTCAGTTCTTCGTAGCTAATAGCGCCATCGCTGAAATACCGCTCGAGGAGATGCGTTGCAGTTCCGTGTGCCTGTTTCGGCATATTTTTGAAGTCCTTTGAGGTCCGCGCCCTCCAGCGTTCCCAGCGTTTGATCAATTGAGTCGCACCGGCGTCATGCGATGACTTGTATTCTCGAAGCGACGCAGCAATCAAGGTGCTAATTCGAAGCATCCTAGCGCGATAATCAATACTTGAGTCTGACAGGAAGAGAGAACGGGATGCATGCTCGGCTGCTGCACGTGCTAACGCAGATGAGCCCACCAAGCTGGGATAATCAACCTCTAACAACTTGGACATTGAGTTGAGGCAATCGCCGGCTGATATCAGATAGAACTTGGCGAATTTGTGAGCCGTCAATAGCGGGTCTTCTACATCTGACGCCGATCCCAACAGATCGTCAACGTCTGAGATTGATTGGCCAGGCTCCCGGTAGTGCGGCGTCCAAGTGGCCGCGGCGAGTGCGCATTGAGCGGCCAAGCCCGATACGTACCCAACCGCTTCAACGTATCCCGCGACTGTGGCGTTCGCTTCATCCTTCATGCGGTGGACCGTATCTTTTCAATGTTGCTCACCTCGCCGTAGGGTTCAGTCGTGGACATCGTAGGACCGCTGGTCGGCGCGACGGCTAATGCCATCGCAGACAAAGTCGTGAAGCGTCCGAGTAAGCGGATCAGCGTCAACTCAGACCGTGACACGTTCGGAATGTCAGGTAGGCCGCACTCGGTGTTCATTCCGGTGCAGTCGGTCGAAGACCTCGTCCCACTACCAGATCTGGGCGGTCGCACCTATTTCAGCAAGCCCTTTCAGTGGGTCGAACAACAGCATGGGTGTGACATCATGCGAACTTCATTTCAGTTTGTCGTTCACGCACACAACGCAACCGTGGACATCGTCGGAGCCGAAACGATAGTTGAAGCCGCAACCGTGCGACCCGGTATTGCTCTTGTAAGGCCGCCAGCCGGAGGCCCGATGGAAATCCGCCATTTGTCAGTCAATCTGGACGAAGCGACAGCAGAGCATCGAAGTCTCGGCGAAGGCGTCGAAGTGCGAGAACTCGGCCAGCCGACTCAGCCCGTGTCAGCACTTGCGGAGACGTTGCAGCCGGGAGAATCCACGCTCGTTCACGTGGAGGCCTATGCGCTAAAAGCGACGTACAAGTGGGCACTGAACCTCCACCTGCTGGTGAACGGCAAAAAGCAAACGGAAATGCTTCTACACAACGGCGAACGCCCCTTCGTCACCGTATGGGAAAATGATCCCGCAATAACCGGCAGGTACTTGTTCGATGGGGGTCAGTGGGTGCTCCAGCCGTAGCGTTCCCTCGGGCCGCTTACCTGACCTAGAGAGTCATGTGCTTTTGAACGTTCGTGTCCTCGGGACGACCAGCGGTTAGTTACTTGTGTGACACCACGGTTGCTACACTGACGTGGCCGCGGAATGGCGCTACGACTCGTAGCGGTCTCGCCGCCCCGGGTGGTTCTTCCTCTTCTTCTCCTTCTTGGCGCCACGGCGCGCGGATGCTCGTCGCTGGTTCGCCTCGACCGTGACTCGCGTGTGGCACGCCTCGCAGATCGCCATGAGGTTGTGCGGGTCGTCGCCACCGCCGTCAGCCCGCTCGACGACGTGATGAACCTGGGTGGCTTCCCCGAGGCATCCGTCCAACCGCGCCTGGCATCGGCCGTCGAGGTCACGGCGATTGCGGTCCAGCGCTTCTCGTCGGATACGGCTCCATTCCCAGCCGCGACTGTCGTTGGTCTTCATCGTCACGCGACTGTACGAGTACCAATCTCCTGCCGTCGCATTCCGCCACGTCAAACTCGCTGTCAATAGCGAGGAGTTCTTCCGGAATATGATGTGCCGGAAGGTGTTTCGGAAGTCGAAAGGATATGTGAGCTATGCCGCCACCAAAGAAAGGCCAACCGGGATATGAGAAATATCGAGAGCGATACAACGCTCGACGGCGCAAGCGGAAAGAAGACCCGGAGTACGCCGCACGATACGCCGCACGACGGAAAGCCCAAGCGGCTCGACACAGAGATGAGAACGACGATGTCAAGGAGGGCTGAACCGCTCGTCATTGATTTCGGTCAGTGTGGAGATTGGGGACACCGGGTGTTCGTCGATTCCTTGCCCCGCCCACCCGAACCAACGGTGACCAGCGATCGCCCACGTGTGTGGAAAGCAACGGAACTCGAATCGTCCAAACCGAAGACATGGCTTGCCAAGCAACGCATTCCGCGAGCGGGTGTGACGGTACTCGTCGGCGACGAAGGCATTGGGAAGTCTCTGCTGTGGGTATGGATCGTCGGCGCAGTCACAACGGGAAAGCCACTGCCCGAGTTCGGTATTCCGGCCCGTGATCCGCTCCATGTGCGTCTGATCCTCACCGAGGACGACTGGTCGACTGAAGTGCGCCCGCGTCTGGAACTGGTGGGAGCCGACCTCGACTACATCAGCGTGATTGCGACGGCGAAGGACGGGTCGGGTACGCCGGTGTTTCCGTCCGACGACATGCACCTCCTTTACGAGGATCCACGCCCCGCACTGGTGATCGTCGACGCGTGGTTGGACACGGTGCCGGGGTCGCTCAACGTGCAGACGCCACAGGACGCCCGACTGGCTCTGCATCCGTGGAAAGACGTCGCTGTCCACACCGGGGCAGCCGTCGTGCTGATGACGCACACGAACCGCGCCAAGGGCACAGCCCGCGAGAAGTACGGCATCACAGGCGAATTGCGCAAGAAGGCCCGCATGGCGTTGTACGCGCAGCGGGACACGCAAGGGCGCCTCCTGGTGGGTCCTGAGAAGGCCAACGGCACCGCCATCGTGTCATCGTCAATGTTCACCATCGAGGTCGTACAAGTACGCCCAGCGACCGATGACGACGACGGCACCGTGGCGCGTGTTCGGTATCTGGGTGACTCCAATCAGACAGCGGGCGAACTGGCCGACTCGAATGCTGAAAGCCCCGAAAAGGCTTGGTTGCAAGATCATCTGGCAGACGGTGAACCGCACAAGAACGTTGTGCAGTCGGCGTTCGAGGAAGGTTTCAAACGGTACAAGGTTCGTGAGGCGGCGAAGGAACTCGGCGTCATCATCACTCGGGTTGGGTTTCCGGCCGTGTCCGAATGGTCGTTGCCGTCGTGAGCGCGTCGTTTCGTCGTGCCACTGGAACGACTGGCACTGACGTGCGGAAAGGGCATTGGATGACTGGTGCACGACTGGTGAACCTGTGTTGCACCACTGGGACGCAGTCGTTTAACAGTCGTCCGCCAGTGGTTCGACAGTCGTTCAATGCGTTCTCGCACGTCAACACAGTTGTTCTAGTCGTTCAAAAAATGTGTTCACGTCACGCGCGTAACGCCGTGGCCGGTTTGGAAAGGCAGGGAAATGGACAAGTGCATTAGCGGTCGGCATAACTACGAGCACCTTGGGACCTCATGCGACGACATGGACGAGCAGCTGCGCGTCATGCGTGAGGTTGCGTTGGGCAGGAGCAGCATCGTCAGCGACGTTGGGCCTACCTCGGTGTGGGACGAGAACAGGGATCCCGTGCTGGACGCAGTCATTCCCGATGGCATCGACGCACTTGGATCGGGTGTGTACGCATCGGGGTTCATCGGCACCGCGCACGATGACGACACGAACGACGATTAGAAGGACCTCAGCGTGATTCTGCGCGACCTTTGAGCGTGTGACGTGACAATCGTTGTAGGGCAATGCAAGACATGCTCAGCGGCGCGTACAAGTCGCTATTGAACCTCGAATTTTCGGGGATTACATTGTCGATACGCCCACCGGCGCGGTAAGCCGGGGTCTTCATCGGGACGTGAACTTGATGGACCTGACGAGGTTCGTACGGCAACCGAATTACCAAGCGTCCGAACATGCGACGCCGCCCCACCGAGATGCGCCCGGTGTGTGGGCAACACAAACATTCGATGAGTACGCGAAGCGTGCTCTCACTCAAAGGAATACATCCATGTCCAAAGTATTAACCCCTACTAGTCCCGAAGCCTTCGCGCTCGATGTTCTTGGTCTCGCACCAGAACAGACGATTCCGAACTCGGTCCTCGTTGCAGCGACGACGAAGGCCGCGGATATCGAAGGCGACGACGTCTTCGTTCGAGTGCCGGCGATCAACCTGGATGACTCGACGGGCTTCGTTCCTGAGGGCGACGATATTCCCGAGGCCGACCCGGACCTTTCCGAGGTGGTCATCGCAACGGGCAAGATCGCTGTCCTCGTTCGGATTTCACGAGAGCAGCTGGCACAGCCAGCCGTGCAGGACATCGTCAGCGCCGAGATCAAGCGTGCCGTACAGAAGAAGGTGAACTGGGCATTGCTCCAGCAGCCCGCTCCTGTGGGACCCGCTGTGTTCCCGCCTGCAGGTCTGATCAGTCATGCCGTCGCAGCGGACGACGAGATCGAAGACGACCTAGATCCGGTGGTCGACGTCGTGGCCTCGATTGAAGCACTGGGTGGATCGTGCACGAATCTCATCGCGGCACCCGATGCTTGGGCGTCCGTGGCGAAGCTGAAGACGGCGGACACGTCGAATCAGTCGCTGATCGGTGCGGGTGTGGAATCGGCACAGCGCACGCTGCTGTCCATTCCGGTGCTCGTGACGTCGGCGATGCCTGCGGGCAAGATCCTCGCGGTCGACAAGTCGAAGACGCTGTCCGCGTACGGAGCGATCAAGGTGTCTCGGAGTGAGCACCTGTACTTCAGGTCCGATTCGCTCGCGTTGCGTGCCACCCTCCGATTCGGCGCTGGGTTCACCGAGGCAGGTGCGGGAGTGCTGCTCACCGTCGCCGACTGACAACTGAATACCTGAATATCGTGCCGCACTGGCGATAGTGCGCCGACCTCGAAGGGCGATGCAGCTCCTCCTTCATGCATCGTCCTTCTTGGTGGAACGTGTCACGTATCGCCAGTACCTACTGGACGCACTTTGCGAAATTCGGAAAAAAACAAAATCCCTCCAAAATGCAGATATATGTACACCTTAGGGGGTCGACATCGGCCTGAACTTTTCGATCTTTACATTCCGATTCTGACTTCGAATCGTGCCAAACTTGAAATCGTGCCAATATGTCGTTTGACCTGCGAAAACGTTATGGATGCGTCGTAAAATCTCTTATAATTGATGCATGACAACGTACACCATTGACACGTTCCTTTCAACGCAATCCGACGAATCCGATCCCGACCCGTATTTTCACATGACTGCGAACAACGCTGACGTACTCGAAACAACACTGCGCGCGATGATCCTTCACGACTTGTCCGACGTGCTCGACGTCGTGCTAACGCTCAAATGCGAATACGAACCTAATGTGATGCTCTACGACGTCGTTGCCGTACGACGCGACGACCAACGCGACGTCATCGCTGTTGCCTACATCGAAACGACCACGACTGTCGACATCTCTGCGATGAATGCTGACGACACGCCCAACGACGCGTTGCTCGTCATCGTTCGCGACTGCATCGACCCGCGTGCGTACGCGATGACTGACAACAACTACGACGATGTCGCCGATGCCACGTACGACAACCTTGTGTCCAAACGCGATGACATTGCTCGCGTGTTGAACGTCGACTCTGTGACCATCGACACCGACATCGTTGACGCATTCGATCTTGTGTTCACGTTCGCTGTGCGTGGTCACATATTCGCGTTCGTCGATTACGACGTCGACGCCTGACGACGCAAACCGATCCTGAAACGCACGTGACCTCACCGTTGCGTGCGTTTCTTCATGCGTGCGCCATGACCGCGTCCCGCTCGCGTGTGCGCGAGGTCATGCGCGCGTGCGTGTCACGGGGTGGCGGGAACAGGGGGGTACGGGCATACGAAGCCTCGAACGGGCTTTGACGCTCACGCTGTGTCCACTTTTCCCAAGTTCGATAAGGAAAGGCCCCCCGAGGGGCAAAAGGCCCTTGATCTGGGGGAATGATCTCTAGTTCGCCTGTGGCACAATCGCGCTCGTCGTGTGGGCATTTGCGTGAGCGCCTGTGCGCCGGTCCGTACGCACTCCACACACTACTGTCGCGTGTCATTCGTCGTGTGCGTGCGTTTCAGGCCTCAGCGTGCGCGTGAGGCGTCGACGTTGCGCGACTTGCGAACACGGCGAGAGCGACGGTCTGTAATGCCCCTGTCCGTCACACGCGATCGGTACGCTTTTCGCCGTGGAGCCGCCTAACAATCCCGCCGAAGCACTCGACCGATTGCTGTGGAGGATCACGCAATCGGGAGCGAGTTCGTTCAACGACATCATCAGCGAAGTGGTCGGAGCGCCAGTTGGGTCCGTCGAGTTCGTCAATCGCCACAGTGCCGTCGTTGGGCTGGTCAATGAGCTGCAGACTTTTCTCGAAGCACTTCCCGAAGGGCATGAACTCAAGACCCGCCATTTGTCGGACATACCGGCCTATTACAACGCCGTCGTGTTCCCTGGCGACTGGGGCGGCGGTCTCAAACCGCGCAACATCATCGACCAGAATCTCATAAAGCTGCTGGGCGGACTCGGCACGACGCTGAAGGTCATGGCGGCAGGAACGACGCCGGTCGAAGGCGACATCGAGAGACTCGAGGCTTCCCTCACCGATTGGGAGGCGATGGTTGAGAGTGCGGGGCTGCCCGACGGGCTCCGCGACCAAATTCGAGCGCAAGTACAGAAGATCCGCGACTTGCTGACTCAAGTCGACAACGTCGGTTACGGACCCGTCATTCGGGAAAGCCAAAGCCTGCTTGGGTACGGAATCCGCGCCTTCAAAGTGGCCAAAGATGTCGGTGCGGTGGCCACATGTTTCGTCGGACTTTTCGAGTTCATCGCCCATGTTCACGTACAGGACTGGAGTGCGGCGGCGAATGCGCTTACAGGCACGTTCACGATCATGGGTGAGGCGCTTAGCGATGCGCGTTCAACCGAACAGGTCGGTCAATTGGCACTCACGCAAGTAGAGCAACTCGCGCTCAAAGCAAGAGAAGTCACCGATGTCGTCAGCGACGCGGTCGAAGTGATCGAGGGCGAGGTTGTTGAAGACGATCCACCAGAAAGCCCCACACCCGAGGACGGGGCGCAGGGCTGACTGGTTCGGGACTACTTCAACGGCGTATCGGGACACCAGATCTGCTCGGAGATCGACACGACAGCCTCCACCTGATCTTGGGTGAACATGTACAGCTCGACGTCATGCAGCGACTCCACGACCTGATCGTGCGTGGCAGCTTTGCGTTGCAGGCACACGGCGAACGCCAACGTCGCTGGGTGGTCGCCCGTTGACGGGATGCCCGCCTGCTTAAACGCTGCATTCACCTGATCTTCCTTGCTCCCTTCACCTGGCGCGAAGGAGAACGTCGGCGAGGAGGACGCGGAGGATTCGCTCGCGGATGCGGACGCCGTCGCCGACGTACTGACGGGCGACGCGGTGTCTGGCGACGAGGAACAGGCGCCTGACAAGGCGGCAACGGCTGCCAGCGCGGGCAACAGCTTCATGGGCGTAACCATGTCATGCGGTCTTCTGCTCGGCGGCGGTCTTCGCAGGTTTGCGATCAGCGGCCCACTTCGTGAACTTCGCCTTCAGGGGTGCGATGTCCTTGTTGGTGAACGCGTAGCGCGAACCCGACCCGACGCCTTCGGACGTCGCGCGCAGGAACACGCGGAGCGTCTTCGCGTCGGTGCCCAGCTTGTCGGCGACGGCCTTGGTGGACAGGGTGTCGTTGGCGGGTGTGGTCATGATGCACTCCTTTAGGTAGATGAGCTAATGATTGCATCGTAAGAGGAGCGCTGCGCGAATCTAACCCCTACTGGCGGTAAGACTTTCAGGTCTCGCCGTCATCAGGGGGTAAGGCCTCATAGGCCGCAATCACATCAGGATCGGAAAGCTGCTTGATGATGTCGCCGAGCGGTCCGAACAGCTGGTCGGCGTCGAGGTTCATCTCCAAGTCTCCGTCGAGGTTGAAGTCATCGACCACGGTTCGACTGCCTTCAGTGTGTGATGTCCACACCACACGAAAGTTCATTTGGCGCAGCCATACGTTCCTGCCCTCGGTGTCCTGCGCTTCCCACCAGTCTGAGAACAGTTCGCCCGTTGGCTCGAATCGCCATCCAGCGGGTTCACCTGGCGTGGAGGCTAATTCGGCCTGTCGCTCACTCAAGGCCGCGATGCGCTGATCCAGCTTGGCGCGCTGCGGGGTACCGCGCTTGAACACGCCTGTTCCGATTTGATCGGTGAGGTCCGCCAGCACTTCGTTCACTTCGTCCAACTCGCTGGTGTGGTCATTGCCCGCGAACCAGACGCGTTGTCGCCGTTCGAGTGGCCCCATGTTTTGCAACACGCGACGTTCGATTTCAGCGTCGGCCCACTCAAGAGAGACCGTGCGATTCGCGCATTGGTCCTTGTATTGCGCTGACGAGCAACGGTATCGAGGCTTTCGTCCTGTGCCACCTTTCAGTCGGTAGGCAGGACGACCACACACGCCGCAGTAGATGATTCGGAGAAGTAGGCCGCTGGTGCGTTTGGTCGGCTCCTTGCGATTCTCCCGTCCCGATAGCTCGACGCCGACGCGGTCGAACATGTCGCGCGTGAGGATGGGTTCAGCCCGAACGACTGGCGATCCGTCCTCGCCGACAACGAGGGTGTCAGCGCCAAATACTTTCTTGCCGTTCGCGAGTCGATGTACGCGTCCCTGAGCGTCCGTCATTTGTTCGCGTGTGACAACGCGACCCAGCAACGTTGGAGACGTCAGCGCTCGCTTGAGGGGTGCGGAATGCCACTCGTACCCGACGACCTCACGACCCCGCACTTGCGCGAAGCGATCCTTGGTCGTGAGCACGCCTCGGCCCGTCAGGTCATGCGCGATTGCTCGGAGTGGTTCGCCCTTCAGAACACGCTCCACGACTTCGTGAATCACGATGACTTGCTCGGGATCCTGTACCAAACGCCATTCGCCGTCCTCGTTCTGCTCGGGCAAGTAGCCCCATGGCGGAATGCCGCCGCGATACTTCCCGCGTGAGTAGTTGTGTCGGAACGCCGACGCGTTGCGCTCGCTGATCGCTTCGAGTTCCATCTCCGCGACCTTCGCGACCAGCAGCGCGATGATGTCGCCGAAGTCGGTCGACAGGTCGAAGTGGGCTTCAGTGGCCGACACCAACGTGACCGAGTGCTGACGTGACCATCGAATGAGGTCCGCAAGATCGAACAAGCGCCGCACGATGCGGTCCACTCGAAAGAAGACGATCACGTCGTACTTGGACGGGTCCTGCAACCACCGCCCCAACTGCGGGCGATCGAACGGTGTGGTCTTCCCGGCTGACACGTCGAGGTCTTCGGCAATTCCGACGACTTCATATCCGCGAGCAGTGCAGAGGTCCCTACATGCCGCTACCTGACGTTCCGGGCTGGTGGTCGCATCAGTGACGCGCGACAGGCGAACGACGATTAGTGCTCTCACACAGGAATGCTATGCAATAGGGGTGTAAAATACAATCGTCGCGTATGCAATCGGGACGATTGCCGCAGCGGCGTTCGGTGCGATCCTCTACACCGTGGTGACGGGCGACTCGATCGTGAGCGCGCTGACCAACATCATCACCAGGGCGTTGAACACGAGCAATTGATCGGATCGGAGCGGGGCAGCGTCACGGTCGAGGCGGCCTTGGCGATCGCATCGTTGGTGACGGTGTTGGTCTTGGCGGTCGCAGCGCTTGCGGCCATGGTCGCTCAGGTGCGGTGCGTCGACTCGGCACGCGAAGCGGCGCGGTTGGCGGCCCGCGGTGACGAGCGAGGCGCGGCGGTCGCGGCCGCCAGGCTGGGGCCCAGCGGCTCGGTGCTGCAGATGCGCCGCGACGGGGCCTTCGTCATCGCACGCGTCACGACAGCTGCTCCGCTCTTGCCTGGACTGGTGTTGGCAGCAGAGGCGGTGGCGGCGGTTGAGCCGGAGCGGTGAGCGTGGTTCGGCGACGCTCGTTGCGGTGGCGATGATGGCGGTACTGATGTCGATTACCTTGGGCGGCACCGTCGTCGGATCGGCGGTGATCGCTCGCCACCGCGCGCAGGCCGCGGCAGATCTCGCGGCGCTGGCCGCCGCGGGGCGGATCGCATCGGGACCCCAGTCGGCGTGTGGCTTTGCCGGTTCGGTGGCAGCGGCGAACGGGGCGAAGGTCAGCGGGTGCACCGTGGAAGAACTCGACGTCGTCGTGACCGTGGAGGTCGCGGTGTCCCTTGGTTCGTTGGGCATCGCGCCTGCCGCCGCAGCAGCCCGAGCCGGCCCGGTCCCCTCCGCCTGAAGCGCCGTTCTCAGCAAAATCTCATGTAGTGCTTGGCTTGCGTTAAGGCACACGTCAACTCGCAGGAACTAATCTTCCAGCGTCCTCACAGCAACGGGTATGGTCGTGATCATGAACTCAGGGGATGGAACGTTCATGCGGCGGTGGGTCGGGTTGGTCGCTGCGGCACTCGTGTTGACGCTGGCAGTCGGATGCAGTTCGAACCTCTCTGGGAGCGCGCCAGAGAATGCGCCGCCAGCCTCACGGACCGCTGTCCCCGCCGTCGGCGGGATTCAGCCCCAGGAGGCACCAGCGCCGCCCGCCGGGCCGGTGACCGACACGACCACGCTCAAGGCGGACATCGTCACCACCGGTACCTTGCGCATGACCGTCGCCAAGCCGACCGAGGTGGCCGACAAGTTCGTGTCGGTCACCGTCGGCGCGGGAGGGCACGTCGACTCCCGCAACGAGCAGTCCGGCCACGGCAGCCCGACGGTCGAACTCGTGCTGCGGATCCCGTCGGACAAGGTCGACGGAGTCCTGGCAGAAGTCGGCAAGCTCGGCACCATCGACTCGATGCAGGTCAACCACGAGGACGTCACTTCCCAGCGCGTCGACCTCGATGCCAGGATCAAGGCGCTGCAGACATCGGTCGACCGGCTGCTGGATCTGATGAGCAAGGCCGCAAGCACGTCGACGCTGTTGGAGGCGGAGAACCAGCTGACCCAACGTCAGGCGGACCTCGACGCGCTGCGGGCGCAGCGCGCCACACTGGGCGACCAGATCGCGTACTCGACCATCACGGTGGACCTCGCCACAGAGCCCGAGGTCATCGCGGAAGGCGGGTTCTTCGGCGCGGTCAAGGACGGGTGGAATGCCCTGGTGAAGTTCGGCGGCGGCCTCGCCGCAGTGATCGGCTTCGTGTTGCCGTGGACCCCGATCTTCATCCTGCTCGCCGGGCTAGTGTGGCTGCTCCGCAGGCGTCAGCTTCGTCGTCAGCCGAAGGGTCAGCCCGCGCAGTCGCCGGCACTGGTGCTGCCGAGTCGACCGGCAGAGGCGGGGCCAACCGACGAGCCCACGCCAACCGAAGAGCCCAAGCCAACCGAAGAGCCCACGCCAACCGAAGAGCCCACGCCAACCGAAGAGCCCAAGCCCTGAGGCCGATTCACTGCGGGCGAGGGTTCTGCTCGACCGTCTCGGTGGCCAGCGCCTCCAGGATGTCGACGACGGCCGCGACGGCAGGTCTACTGATCGCCCCCGCGCGGGTGACCGCTTCGATCCGCCGGGCGGCGCGAACGCCGCCAAGCGGCCGACGGACGAGCTCGCGGACCGTCAACGCATACCTCGGCAGCAACGCGATGCCCACACCGGCGAGGACGAGTTCTTCCACCACCCGGAAGTCGTTGACACGCTGAACTATTCGAGGGCTGACGCCGGATATCGTGGCCAACGAGCGGAGCACGTCGTCGACCACCAGGCCGCCCTCGACGCCGATCCACGGTTCGTCGGCGAGTTCGCGCAGCGGCACCCGAGAGCGGTTGGCGAGTCGATGATGTTGCGGCAAGAGGACTTCGAGGGGTTCGCGTAGGAGAAAACGGGCGTCCAGGCGCGGACTCCACGGGGTGACGTCGCGTTCGTCGCGGTGCACCACGACGACGTCGAAGTCCGCGAGCAGCGTCGCAGCGTTCGCCGCGGGTTGGTCGACGTCGCGGCCGAGCACCTCGACCCCTGCTACGGCCGCTCGCGTGATCAGACCAGCGAGGAACATCGCTGCGCCGGACGGAAACATCGCGACCCGCACCGTCCCCCGCGGTGCAGTGCGAAAGGCGTCCATCTCCGCCTCGGCACGGTCGAGGGCAGCCAGGACGTCGTCGGCCCTGTGGACGAGAGCTCGTCCAGCATCGGTCAGCCTCAGCCGCCGCCCGTCCGGCTCTAGCAGCGCCACCCCTGCTTCGCGCTGGAGGATCTTGAGCTGCTGAGACACGGCCGACGGCGTCAGTGACATCGCCTGTGCAGCCGCGTTGACGGTGCCGCGTTCTGCGAGTTCGCGAAGCAGGCGTAGCCGCTCCACGTCCATGTAGGAATCCTACATATTTGGAGAAGAACATATCGCTTGTCTTAAGCTACCGAACACCGCGACCATGGCTTCGTGACAGCCACCCTGGACCGCGTCGCTCGCCATGGAATCGTCGACCTTGCGCTCGTCGCCGTCGCCATCGTGTGGGGGTCGAGCTACCTGGCCGCCAAGGACGTCGTCGATCCTGACGGTGTCGTCGCCTTCCTCGTCATCAGATTCGCCGTCGCGGCCCTAGGCCTTGCGATCGTCCTCGCGCCAAGGCTTCGGCGTCTAGCCCGTTCCGAAGCCTGCCTCGGCGTGCTGTTCGGGCTGGTCCTCAGCGCCGTACTGCTACTCGAAACCCTCGGCATCACAATGACTTCCGCATCCAACGCCGGGATCATCATCTCGATGACGATCGTCATGACCCCGCTGCTGGACCGATGGGTGCGAGGTACCAGCCTTCGATCGACCTTCTACGGCGCGACGGCCATCGCGGTCTGCGGCGTCGCGTTGCTCACCCAGAACGGAGGTCTTGCCGCTCCTCGCGTCGGAGATCTCCTCATCCTGTTGGCAGCCGCCGCCCGCGCCGGCCACGTCACGTTGATCGCGCGTCTTTCGGAGCGTTCGAGCCAAGTCAACGTCGACTCGGCGCGCATCACTGCAGTTCAACTGTGCACGGCACTAACGGTTTTCGCGGTCTTGTCACCGTTCACGGGACATGGCGTCGTCGCCATCGCAAGTCAAATGACCGTCCGCGGATGGCTTCTGACCATCTACCTCGGAGTGGCATGCACCGTGGCGGCGTTCCTGATCCAGATGTGGGCAGTTCGGCGCAGCTCACCGGCACGCGTCAGCCTCGTGCTCGGAACCGAACCACTGTGGGCCGCGGCCTTCGGCGTCATCCTGGCAGGCGACTCCCTCACCATCGTCGGGTTCGTCGGCGCCGCAATGGTTCTGGTCGGTACCAATTGGGGCAGGACAGTCGAGGCGGCAGGCTAGGCCTGGGTGGCCTTGCGTTCCCGTCGCCGGATCCGACGCTTCGGCTGCATCTCGTCGTCCACGTGCGCGAGTTCTTCGTCGGTGGGCAACCGCAGCGACAGCATGCCCGCGAAGGTGTCCAGTTCGAGTTCGACGCGATGCGCGGTCACGTGGATCGGAGTCCATCCGCCGTCGAGGCCGCGCAACCTCAGCACGCGCGTGGCAGCACCCGAGTCGAATTCCGTTGTCATGGCGACCATCTTGAATTCATCATCGGGGTGGACGACCGAATCGCCATTCTCCTTCGCCCGCCAGTCGTAGAACGGGCAGGGATCGTCCAGCCACTTCAGCAAGGACCAGTGCTTCAGGTCGACGAGCGCGCGATGGACACCGGGTTGCGCCATGCCGTTCAGGATCCGTTGCGCGAGGTCGATCGTCGGTGCCGCCGGCGGCCCCTCCCTCACGCTGCGCCAGTTCATCGCCCGACCGATCATCCGATCTGGGCCACCGTCCGCGCTCTCGACCAGCACGCGGCCTACGAATCCCACGGTGATGGGGTTGCCTTGGTGATCGGTGACGTCCCATGTGGTGCAGAAGGTCCCACCAGGCTCCGGCTTGATGACGTTCGCCAGCACCCTTGCCTCGCGCGGGTTCAGATTGCGGGTCGGCAGGTCCTCCGCGAACGCGCGCCCATGGGTGGCCTCCACTGCAGGATCCCTACCGCTATTGGCGAGTGATTCCGGAGTGTCGGTGGCTATTCCGCTCGTCAGGTCCCACTTGAGAGGTCCGGGAATCGGGCGCTCCGGCGGATCTGCGTCGGGCGGGCCGATCCACACGTGCACACCGTGGATTCGGCCGTCGGTCATCGCGACTACCTCGGTGCGGATCACGCGGTCGTTCTTGGGAGTGATGCTGCTGAGCGCCTTGCCCGACCGCACGGACTCGCTGATGGCCGTCTGAATCGCCATCAGGTGCGGGTTCCTGCGAAGAAACGCGCTGATGGGAACGAGGTTCTTGGTGCTTCGCCCTTGCGCGACCACGGCGGGCTCTGGACCTAGTGTCTCCACTAGGAGCCAGTCATGGTGCTGCATGGACTGATCCTAGCGGTCGTCTCACAGTCTGCTCATAGCGTAGATGGGCGACGAAATTCGAAGGAATCCGCAGCTGGCGAGCAGTGGAGTCGCGATCTTGCGGCTCTCGACGCGCTCCTTGCGCTTGCCTGTGAGTTATTGACGAGGTAGTTTGCGACACACCCGGTGTATCCGGGAATGGGAACGGATCGCGTTGTCCGGCCGTTCACCCTGGTTTGACGTGGAGCCTCGCCCGCGCGTTCGGGGTGGCAGGTGAAGGCGTCGTGCGGACCCGTGGGAGACGGCCGTGAGGGGTGATCGTCTCCGCGGATCACACTTCGGGGGCGCCCAACCTGGCCAGCACCAGACGCAGCACCTTGATCGCGCCTGCCTTGTCGAGAGGCTCGTTGCCGTTACCGCATTTCGGCGACTGCACGCACGACGGACAGCCCGACGGACACTCGCACGCCTCGATGGCCGCCGCGGTCGCACCCCACCACGTGCCGAGGCTTCGGAATCCGCGTTCGGCGAAGCCCGCCCCGCCTGGGTATCCGTCGTATACGAAGATCGTAGGGATGCCATCTTCGGGTCCGACGGCCATCGACACGCCACCGATGTCGCCGCGGTCGCAGCTCGCGACCAACGGCAGCAGGCCGATCGCAGCGTGCTCGGCCGCGTGTAACGAACCAGGAACTGCCAATGGCAGAATGCCGTTGTCCTGCAACGCTTCCGGGGTGATGGTGCACATCACGGCGACCGTGTCCAGCGTCTGCGTCGGCATGTCCAGTTCGACGAAGTCGATCACCTCGCCGTTGAGCCTGCGCCGCAGGTAGCCGGTCACGGTGTGGGAGACCGACACCGGAACCAACCCAAGCGTGATGGGGCCATGCGTCTTTCGCTCGCCGGGGCCGGTGACCACGATGTCCGTCAACTCCCTCGCAAACGTCGTGTAGCCGGGATCCTCGGCGTGCACGAACGCTATGCCATCCTCGAAGTCGAGGGAGTCGACGAGATAACTCTCGCCCTGGTGCAGGTAGACCGCTCCGGGATGCACCGATGCGGGCGCCTGACCCGCCCCGGAGTTACCCAACAGCCGTCCCGTTGCCGTCTCGAGGATCGCGATCTGGCCACCCGACGAGCCGCGGATGTCGACCGCGGGGTGTGGGTCGACGCCGGGGGTTGCGAAGTATCCGGACGGCCTCCGGCGTAGCAGTCCGTCGTCGACGAGAGTGGCGGCAACCGCTTCGGCATTCCATGCGCGCATCTCGGCGTCGGTTAGGGGGAGTTCGACTGCGGCGCAAAGCAACTGAGGGCGCAATACGTGCGGATTGGCGGGATCGATGACGACGCGCTCAATCGGCTTGTCCAGTAGCGCGGCCGGGTGATGCACCAGATAGGTGTCCAACGGGTCGTCCCGCGCAATGAGAATGATCAGGGCACTCTGACCCCGACGTCCCGCCCGGCCGGCCTGTTGCCAGAAGGAAGCGACGGTACCGGGAAAACCGGCGAGCACCACCGCGTCCAGACCCGCTATGTCCACGCCCAGCTCGAGTGCGTTGGTGGTGGCGAGTCCGCGCAATGTGCCATCGCTGAGGGCGCCTTCGAGGGCTCGGCGGTCTTCGGCCAGGTAGCCGGCACGGTACGACGCGACCAATTCCTCTAGTTCGGGTGCGACGTCGGCGAGACGCGCACGGGCGCCGAGGGCCGTCAGCTCGGCGCCGCGCCGAGATCGGACGAACGTCAGCGTGCGCGCACCCTCGGCGACGAGGTCCGCCATGACGCGCGAGGCCTCGGCGCCCGCCGAACGCCGGACGGGGGCACCGTTTTCGCCGAGAAGGTCCGTCCGCAGCGCAGGCTCCCACAGAGCTACCGTGCGACCGCCCTGCGGTGAGCCGTCCTCGGTCACGTCGATCACCGTCTGCCCGAGGAGCTCTGACGCGGTCAGCGCAGGAGATGCCGTCGTGGCACTCGCGAAGATGACCGTCGGGCCTGGGGAGTCGGCGGGTGAATAGCGAGCAGCGAGGCGCATCAGCCGTCGCAGCACCATCGCGACGTTCGACCCGAAGATCCCGCGGTAGTAGTGGCATTCGTCGACCACGACGTATCGGAGATTGCGCAGGAACACCGCCCAGCGGGCGTGGTTGCGCAATAGCGAGAGGTGAACCATGTCGGGGTTCGAGAAGATCCAGCGCGAACTCTCGCGTGCGAATCGTCGTGCCTCAGTACTGCTATCACCGTCGTACGCAGCAGGAGACACGCGCGCACCCACCGCAGCAACCAAGGATTGCGCGGCGCGCAACTGGTCGTGTCCGAGTGCCTTGGTCGGCGAGAGGTACAGCGCTCTTGCCATCGAATCGGTCGTCAGGGCGTTCAGAATTGGTAGCTGGTAGGCCAAGGACTTTCCCGACGCGGTGCCCGCGCTGAGCACGACGTGACGGCCCGAATGTGCGGCGTCGGCACCTGCCACCTGGTGCGACCACGGCTGGGTGATGCCGCGCTCGGCGAATGCCGCCACGACCGCCGGGTCGGCCCACTGTGGCCACGGTTGGGTGTGTGCCTCCCGTGGTTCCAGGTCCGCAATGTGGCGCACGGGATGTTCGTCGGAGGCGGTGCCGTCGACGGCGCGAGCGAGCAGTTCGCGACCGAAGTCAGACGCCCGACGGGCCAAGGTGTGCCTCCCGAGATTCCCGTGTTGGCCGATGACCCGTCACGGTGGCCGGATCTAGGTGAATTGTTAACCACGCGATCGCTTCTAGCGCTGTCGCTATCCCTGTGAACGTGATTCACTTATCACGGTCGCAGCTTCTGTGAACGCGCGTAAGCACTCGCAGGAACGACGTTGCGATCGCGGTTCCTTTCAGGGTTGTAAGTCGGTCGGTTCCGGCGACTCCATGAAGGTATGGCGGTCGGAACGGGCCCGGGCCACCGAAGAACGGTGGGTCGTACCCAGAGCCAGAAGGCACGTAAAGAAAGAACGAAGTACAGATGCCACAGGGAACTGTCAAGTGGTTCAACCCGGAAAAGGGCTACGGGTTCATCGAACAAGAGGACGGCGGCGGCGACGTCTTCGTTCACTACAAGCAAATTCAGTCCAATGGGTTCCGCACGCTCGAAGAGAACCAAAAGGTCGAATTCGAGATCGAGCAGAGCCCCAAGGGTCCTCAGGCGCTCAGCGTTCGCGCCATCTGATTCGACGAGGTTTTCGAAGAAATCCCCCGCGCGTCCACTGACGGATCTGCGGGGGTTTCTGCATTCCGACCGGCCCGGTGCCTCGTTCCGAGACGGTCGCTGACTTAAGGTCGTTTCCGTGAGTCAGCTGTCGTTCTTCTCGGCTGAGTCGGTGCCGCCTGCCGTCGCCGACCTGACTGGGGTGCTCGCTGCGGCCGGACAGGTCGTGCTGGTGGGCAGCGGAGCGAGCCAGGCTGCGCGTCTGTCGGTCGTCGTGGACGCGGTGTGGCGCGCAGAGGCGCTCGCAGAGATGATCGCCGAGGCGGGGCTCACCCCCGAGGTCGGTCACACCGACGAGAACACTCCCCTCGTCGGAACCGCTGCCGACCGTCGACTCCTCGGCATCGCCGCGGACTGGACGCGTGGCGCCGTGAAGACCGTGCCGCCGCAATGGCTGCCCGGTCCCAGGGAGTTGAGAGCGTGGACGTTGGCCGCTGGAATGCCTGAGGCGGACAGATATTTGCTGGGGCTCGATCCGCACGCACCCGATACGCATTCTGCGCTTGCGTCAGCCATGATGAGGGTGGGAATGGCCCCGACCTTGATCGGTACCCGAGGTACCCACCCAGCCCTGCGAATCAGTGGTAGGCGACGACTATCGCGCCTGGTAGAGAACGTCGGGGAACCACCGGGCGACACCGCGGCGTTTGCACTCTGGCCGCGTACGTAAGGTCTTCTTACAGGCTTGGGGAGGGCTTTGAAGGGGGAAGGTTGGGGCGGGTCAGTTTGCGTACGCTCGTCGGGAGTGCGAAATTGTCAGGTGCCAACTGGCCAAATGGAGCGCGAAACGCGCCTCGTAGCGCGTGGTTGGCAGCACAAGAGTGGAGCGTAGACAGAGTTGGCTGACCAGGATGGTGGCAGCGGCAACGGCAGGGTTCGGCGACTCGTCATAGTCGAGTCGCCTACCAAGGCGCGCAAAATCGCTGGCTACCTGGGCTCTAGCTACATCGTCGAATCGTCGCGCGGCCACATTCGCGACCTGCCGAGGGCGGCAGCCGACGTGCCTGCCAAGTACAAGTCGGAACCGTGGGCCCGCCTCGGGGTCAACGTCGATGCCGACTTCGAACCGCTCTACATCATCAGCCCCGAGAAGAAGAGCACGGTCACCGAGCTCAAGGCACTGCTGAAGGACGTCGACGAGCTGTACCTGGCTACGGACGGCGACCGCGAGGGCGAGGCAATCGCCTGGCACCTGCTAGAGACGCTCAAGCCGCGCATCCCCGTCAAGCGGATGGTCTTCCACGAGATCACCGAGGCGGCGATCCGTGCGGCCGCCGAGGACCCTCGTGACCTGGACATCGACCTGGTCGACGCGCAGGAGACCCGCCGCATCCTCGACCGCCTGTACGGCTACGAGGTCAGCCCGGTGCTGTGGAAGAAGGTCGCGCCCAAGCTGTCGGCGGGCCGCGTGCAGTCGGTGGCGACGCGAATCATCGTCTCGCGTGAGCGCGAGCGGATGGCCTTCCGAAGCGCCGGCTACTGGGACGTCACCGCCGAGCTCGACGCGAGCGTTTCGGATCCGCAGGCATCGCCTGCCAAGTTCACCGCGAAGCTCAACTCCGTAGACGGCAGGCGCGTCGCGTCAGGACGCGATTTCGACTCCCTCGGTGCGGTCCGCAAGCCCGACGAGGTGTTGGTCCTCGACGAAACCGCGGCGACCGCACTGGCAGGTGGATTGCGGGGCGCCCAGCTCACCGTGGCGTCGGTTGAGCAGAAGCCGTATACCCGGCGCCCATACGCGCCGTTCATGACCTCTACGTTGCAGCAGGAGGCCGGCCGCAAGCTGCGCTTCAGCTCGGAGCGCACGATGAGCATCGCGCAGCGGCTGTACGAGAACGGCTACATCACCTATATGCGTACCGACTCGACGACGCTGTCCGAGACGGCGATCAACGCGGCGCGCAACCAGGCCAGGCAGCTCTATGGCGACGAATACGTCCATCCCTCTCCTCGGCAGTACACCCGCAAGGTGAAGAACGCGCAGGAGGCGCACGAGGCCATCCGGCCGTCGGGTGACGTGTTCCAGACCCCGGGGCAGCTGCACGCCGCGCTCGACACCGACGAGTTCCGGCTCTACGAGCTGATCTGGCAGCGCACCGTCGCCTCGCAGATGGCCGACGCGCGCGGCACGACGCTCTCGCTGCGGATCAACGGCACGGCCACGTCGGGCGAGCAGGTCGTATTCAACGCCAGCGGTCGCACCATCACGTTCGCGGGCTTCCTCAAGGCCTACGTCGAGAGCCTCGACGAGCAGGCAGGTGGCGAGGCCGACGACGCCGAGAGCCGTCTGCCGAACCTCACCCAGGGCCAGCGCGTCGACGCCTCGGAGCTGACGGCCGACGGGCACACCACCAGCCCGCCTGCCCGCTTCACCGAGGCGTCGTTGATCAAGGCGCTGGAAGAGCTCGGCATCGGCAGGCCTTCGACGTACTCGTCGATCATCAAGACCATCCAGGACCGTGGCTACGTCCACAAGAAGGGCAGTGCGCTCGTCCCTTCGTGGGTGGCGTTCGCCGTGACGGGCCTGCTAGAACAGCACTTCGGCCGCCTCGTCGACTACGACTTCACCGCGGCCATGGAGGACGAACTCGACGAGATCGCCTCCGGCAACGAGCGAAGGACCAACTGGCTCAACAACTTCTACTTCGGCGGCGAGCACGGGGTGGACGGCTCGATCGCCCGCGCCGGCGGCCTCAAGAAGCTCGTCGGCGGCAATCTCGAGGAGATCGACGCGCGGGAGGTCAACTCGATCAAGCTGTTCGAGGACGATCAAGGGCGGGCGATCAACGTCCGCGTCGGTCGCAACGGGCCGTATCTCGAGCGCATGGTCACCGGTGACCACGGTGAACCCACCCCGCAGCGCGCGAACCTGAACGATGACCTGACACCTGACGAGCTCACGCTGGAACTGGCCGAAAAGCTCTTCGCCACACCGCAAGAGGGCCGATCCCTTGGCATCGACCCGGTGTCCGGGCACGAGATCCTCGCCCGCGACGGCCGCTACGGCCCGTATGTGACCGAGGTGCTTCCTGCTCCGCCGGAGGAGCCAGAGGATGGCGCGCCCGCGAAGAAGGGCAAGAAGCCGACGGGTCCCAAGCCTCGGACTGGTTCACTGCTTCGATCGATGGATCTGGAGACGGTGACGCTGGACGATGCGCTGCGGCTGCTGTCGTTGCCTCGCGTCGTCGGCGTCGACCCGGCCAGCGGTGAAGAGATCACCGCTCAGAACGGGCGCTACGGCCCATACCTCAAGCGCGGCACCGACTCTCGCTCACTCGCCAATGAGGAGCAGATGTTCACCGTCACGCTGGAGGAGGCGCTGAAGATCTACTCGGAGCCGAAGCGCCGTGGCGGGCAGGGTGCGGCGACGCCGCCGTTGCGCGAGCTCGGGACGGATCAGGCGTCCGGTAAGCCGATGGTGATCAAGGACGGTCGATTCGGTCCCTATGTGACCGACGGCGAGACCAACGCCAGCCTTCGCAAGGGCGACGACGTCATGTCGATCACCGACGACCGCGCATCGGAGTTGCTCGCCGATCGCCGTGCGCGCGGCCCTGTGAAGAAGGCCGCCAAGAAGACCCCCGCGAAGAAGGCCGCCAAGAAGGCGCCCGCCAAGAAGGCGGCGAAGAAGGCCTAGCCGACTCGACCACCCGGACGGCTCAGGCGACTAGGTATGCTACTCGGCCGGCGCCGTACGCGGAATGGCGAGATGCAGGGGGCGCGCCAATTGTGTTGGCGCGCTTCGTCCGCGGAGTTCGACGATCTCGCCGACGTCCCACCGTAGTGCCTCGGCGTCGAGGGCCCCGCTCACCGCAATCGCCGAGGCCAGCACGTGACCCTCCTCCAGCTTCGCCAACTCGGTGAGCCTGGCGGCCTCGTTCACGGGGTCGCCGATCACCGTGTACTCGAATCGCGCCTGGGCGCCGATGTGGCCTGCGATCGCCCTGCCCGCCGACACGCCTACGCCGAACTCGGTCTGGCCGAGCACCTCGATCAACTCGTCGTGCAACTCACGCGACGCCGCGAGCGCCGCGCCCGACGCGTTGGGGTGCTCGATGGGGGCGCCAAAGATCGCCAGCGCCGCATCGCCCTGGAACTTGTTGACGAAGCCGCCGTGCCGGTTGACGGTGTCGACGATGATCTGGAAGAACTCGTTGAGCAGGCTGACGACCTCGGCGGCAGGCACGGTCGACGCGAGCTGAGTCGACCCGACCAGGTCGACGAATAGCACTGCGACGTCACGCTCTTGGCCACCGAGTTCCGTACCACGCTCCAGGGCGCGGCGGGCGACGTCCTCGCCGACGTAGCGACCGAAGAGGTCACGCAGTCGCTGCCGTTCGGCGAGCTCGCGGACCATGTCGTTGAATCCGTTCTGCAGCAGGCCGAGTTCGCTGGCGTCGTAGATCTGCATGTGGGCGTTGAAGTTGCCGCGTTGCACTTCGCCAAGGGCCCAACGCAATTGGCGCAGTGGATCGGCGATCGACATCGCCACCAGCACGGTGCCCGCAAGGCCGATGACCAGTGCGGCGATGGCCAGCAACAGGATGGGCGTGTTGAGCTTTTCGGCAGGGGCAGAGAGGATCTCGAACTTGCTGGCTACCACTGCCAGCACGATCGTGAGAATCGGTACGCCCGTTGACAACACCCACGTGAGTACCTGGCGCTGGATGACGCCGGGCGCCTTGAACGTGTCGGGCACGCCACCGCGAAGAGCCGCGACGGCGACGGGCCGGAGCACCCGCTCGGACTGCAGGTATCCGATGATCGCGGTGGCCGTCGCCCCCAACGCGGTCGCGACGGCGACCACGGGAGCCGAATGGCTCGCGACCGGCCAGCTCGCGGCGATGAAGACGACGGAGCCAAGGAACCAGTTCGACGCGCTCAGCACCGACCGGTAGTAGGGCATCTTCAGCGCGCGGACCCTGGCCAGTTCGGTGTTGGCCGGATCGCCGTCGCCCAGCATCGCGTCGCGCCGCTGCCATCGGATGACGGGGATCAACAGGCGCAGGTTGAACCAGGCCACGGTCGTGAACGAGATGAATAGGTAGCCCAGGAAGATGGCCAGGTTGACGGCGGGCAGGTCTTGCAGCTGCAGTCTGTCCTCCGGAGGAAGCCCGAACCGCAGGAAGCCGAGCACGAGGAGGGCGCCGATGATGTCGGACTGCAGCATGCCGAGGGTGAAAACCGGCCAAGGCGTACGCGCGACCCATCGGACGAATGCGTTGATTCGCCCAATCGGTAGTACTCGCGTCACCACGGGACAACCGTATCGGTCCATGGTGACCTCTAGCGTCGCTGTGCCTCCGCTCGTGTCGCCGTCGACCACTACTGTTGGGCACAAATGAGCCGTGTTTTTTCGCGTCTGGTGGGCCAGGACGCCGTGGAAGCCGAGCTGGTCGCCGCCGCGACCGCAGCTCGCGGTGATTCCCCTCACAACACCGGGGCGATGACGCACTCTTGGTTGTTCACTGGGCCGCCGGGTTCTGGCAGGTCGGTCGCCGCCCTGTGCTTTGCCGCCGCACTGCAGTGCACGTCGGACGGAACGCCCGGATGCGGCGAGTGCCGCCCCTGTACGACGACCATGGCAGGAACCCACGGTGACGTGCGGCGGATCATCCCCGAGGGTCTGTCGATCGGCGTGGAAGAGATGCGCGACATCGTGCAGATCGCAGCGCGACGCCCCTCCACCGGTCGCTGGCAGGTGGTGATCATCGAAGACGCCGACCGATTGAGCGAGCGAGCGGGCAACGCCCTGTTGAAGGCCGTGGAGGAACCGCCACCCGCCACGGTCTTCCTTCTGTGCGCGCCTTCGGTGGACCCCGAGGACATCTCGATCACCCTGCGCTCGCGATGCCGTCACGTTCCGCTGGTGACGCCGTCGCTCGAAGCGATCGCCCGGGTACTCGTCGCCTCTGACGGGATGGCCGAGGCCGATGCCCTGTGGGCGGCGTCCATCAGCGGCGGCCACGTCGGTCGCGCGCGGCGACTGGCCAACGACGAGCAGGCGCGCGTGCGCCGGGAACGGGCGCTGTCCCTCGCGCGCGATGCCGCAACGCCGTCGCGTGCCTATCTCGCTGCCGACGAGTTGGTCAAGACCGCGGACGAGGATGCCAAGGCGCTCACGGGAGACCGCAACGACGTCGAGACCGAGGAGCTACGGACGGCGCTTGGCGCAGGTGGCACGGGGAAGGGTGCGATGGGGGCGCTGCGCGGGTCGGCCGGAGCGCTAAAAGACCTCGAGAAACGGCAGAAGTCGCGCATGACGCGTGCATCGCGCGACGAACTGGACCGCGCGCTGATCGATCTCGCGAACTACTTTCGCGACGCCTTGTTGGTGTCGGCAGGCGCAGGAGACGTCAAGGCGAATCACCCCGACATGGCCGACAAGGTCGCCTCGATGGCCGCCGTCGTCCCACCGGACAGGCTGCTGCGATGCATCGAGGCCGTCCTGGAGTGTCGCGAGGCGCTCGCGGTGAACGTCAAGCCGAAGTTCGCCGTGGACGCCATGGTGGCCACCGTCGGCCAGGCGCTGCGTAACTGAATTGGGTTGACCCAGGGGGCTGCCGTAGACTCGTCCCGCCCGGTGGTCCCTAAGCGTTCGCCGGGCGAACGCCGCCTTAGCTCAGTCGGTAGAGCATCTCACTCGTAATGAGAAGGTCGACGGTTCGATTCCGTCAGGCGGCTCCAGTCTCGAATGCGCCGAATGTCGCACGGTCGCGGTAGCTCAGTCGCCAAACGCGTCGACGGCAAGCGACCTTGCCGCCATCGCCGCGGGAAAACCCGCGTACCCGCTGGCGTGGTAGATCACCTCGGCCAGTTCGTCGTCGGTCAAGCCGTTGTTACGTGCGATCGTGAAGTGGGCCTTCAGCTCGTCGCTCGCCCTCAGCGCGATGAGGATGCCCAAGGTGACGAGGCTGCGGTCGCGACGGCTCAATCCCGGCCTCGTCCACAGCTTGCCGAAGATGCTCTCGATCCCGATGTCGATCAGCTCCGGGGCGAACCCGCCGCCGAAGTCGACCTCATCGTCGGCAACGTCCGGCAGCACACCGGGGAGAAGCTCGCGAAAGACCTGTAGACCATCGGCGCGTAAGTTAGTCATGCTCACTAGTCTGGCACGCCGTCACCGCTACCGACACGACGACGTGAAGTCTGCTCACACGCTCGCAGCTGGGACTAGGCAGGTGCCACGTATCCCACGGGCCCCGACGCCAGGCAGACCGACAAAGCCGACGTGTCGGCGCGGGCCACTATGGCGTCGCCCGCGCCGGGGAGGCGGACGAAGACACGGTTCAGGCCCGGCCGGACCTTCACCTTGGCGTCGACGCCGTCGGGCAGTGACAACGTCATCGAGCCGTCGTTGTTGGCGAGGTAGTTGATCTCCGCGGTCCAATCCGCAGGCAGCAGCGGGCCGTCGAGCGGCATGCGAACGGGGGCGTCGGGTTGCACGAGGTAGCCACACTTCGGGACGGGTCCCTGCGCAGTGAACCGTACCCAGGTGACCTTGGCGTCGACGAGCCGGCCCGACATGTCGAGCATTCTGAGATCTGTTGTGCTCGAATCGAATTCAGGGCGTTCGCGCTGCAGCGCAAACATGTGGCTGAGCAGGTTCTCCGGCGCTGCGACGCGTTGCAACACTAGCGGGTCGACTTCCTGATCGAGCATCGGCGCGTCAGAGGTGGCCTTCGCCCGTGCCAGGCTGGCCGCGGCGGTGCGCAGGTACTCGCGGGTGGGGTTGTCGCGCCAGATTCGCGTGAACGTCGCCGTCGAGTAGAGGCTGCTGACGACGAAAAGCATTGCACACGAGCCTATTACGGCGGCGCGCTTCGGCGAGGCCGAGAGCCACGTCGACTCGGCACGGTTGGGGGCGCACATCCCGACGGCTGCCAGCAACGCGAGCACCACGACGAGGTCGGGCAGATATCGCAGAGTCTGCGCGAGTTCGAGTGCGGTGAAGCGCGACGATCGCATCAGGTAGATCGGCACCTGACAGGCGATCGCGTAGCCCGCCGCTACCGCCCACACGGGCCCGATGCGCTCCTTGCGCACGAACGACACCGCCACGACGGCCGCGAGCGCCAGCCAGCCGAGCGCCATCACGGCGATGGGTGGGGTCGCCCACGGGGATGCGGGCGCCCAGCGCTGCCAGTCCCACGGGCCGCCCGCGAGACCGGGCACGATTCCGTGGGTCACCGATCGGCGCAGCAAGTCCCACGTCATGGACAGGTCGAAGCTCCACCGCCGTTGGTCGACGACGACGAGGTACAGCGCGACCCACGCCGCGACGATTGCCAACGATGCCGACCACAACCGCCAGCCGCGGCGCCACACCGTCGTGGCTGCCGACCGATCGCCGGTGACGTAGGCCAGTAGCGCCGCAACCGCGAACGCCACGAACGGAATCACCGCGGCCTTCTCGAAGAACAGAAGGCCGATGACGAAGGCGAGCGTGCCCGTCGCCGCGTACCGCTGATTGCCAGTGCGCACCAGCAGAACCGCATCGGCGCACGCCCATGCCAGCGCTGCGGCCAGGGGCAGTGCGTTCAGCGCGGCGGCCCACCAGGCGAAGGCGGGCACGCCAAGCGGTGTGAATAGTGCGAAGGTCAGCGGCACCAGTAGCACGGGCCGCCAGCCGAGGATCACGTGCAGTGCCCGCAACAGCGCCAACGAAGCGATCAGTTGCAGGACGACGAGGCTGATCGCGGGGCCTAGCCAGTTCAGCGGCGCCAGCCGCGTGATCCCGCCTGCGATGAGGAACGCCGCAGGCATGACGTGACCGTCGTGGTCGTCGAAGAGGTACGACGGCGTGAGAAGGCCCTGCGTACCGGCCCTGCCGGTCAAGATCAGGTCGTCCCAGTAGAAGTAGCCGCGAAAGGCAAGAACCGCCCGCACGAGCAGCTGCAGCGCGATCAGGGCGACGGCGATGCGGGCGGTTCTGTTCACTGGCCCCGACTGTACGGGGAGCCCGGTGAGGACCATCGGTATGGTGGGCCGGTGCGGACACTCGTCACCGGAGCAGCAGGTTTCATCGGATCTACGCTGGTAGACCGCCTACTCGCCGACGGCCACGACGTCTTGGGCGTCGATGACCTCAGCTCTGGCCGCAGTACGAATCTCGGTCTGGCGGAGCGATCGGCCTCGTTCGAGTTTGCGAAGGCCGACATCGTCGACGCCGATCTGATCGCGTTGTTCGCCGAGACCAAGCCCGAGGTCGTCTTTCACTTGGCTGCGCAGATCTCGGTGAGCCAGTCGGTCGTCGACCCGCAGTTCGATTCGACGGTCAACGTCGTCGGGACGGTGCGGGTCGCCGAGGCGGCGCGACGGTCCGGCGTCCGCAAGGTGGTGCACACGTCGTCAGGCGGGTCCATCTACGGCGTCCCGCCGGTGTACCCGACGGGCGAGGACGTCCCGGTGAATCCTGCGTCGCCGTACGCCGCAAGCAAGGTGTGCGGCGAGGTGTACCTCAACATGTACCGCAATCTCTACGGGGTGGACTGTTCGCACATCGCGCCCGCGAACGTGTACGGGCCGCGCCAGGACCCGCACGGTGAGGCGGGCGTCGTGGCCATCTTCTCGCGGGCGCTGTTGTCGGGCGGAACCACCAAGATCTTCGGTGACGGCTCCGACACCCGCGACTACGTCTTCGTCGACGACGTCGTCGACGCGTTCGTTCGTGCTTCTGGCGAGGCGGGCGGCGGCCAGCGCTTCAACGTCGGGACTGGTGTCGAAACATCCACGCGGGCACTGCATTCGGTGATCGCCGCGGCCGTTGGCGCCGAGGATGCTCCCGAGTTTCATCCGCCGCGCCTCGGTGACGTGAAGCGCTCGCAGCTCGACAACGGTCGGGCCGCGGCGGTATTGGGCTGGTCGCCGAAGGTGAAGCTCACCGAGGGCGTCGCTCGGACCGTCCAGTACTTTCGGGACGCCTAGGCCCTCTCGCGCGCGTCCGCGTTCGTGCGGCTGGCGGCGGTCGGCCGGCGTGTCGCGCCGTCAGATGCACGAACGAGCGGGGATCTAGCGAGGTGGGGCGGGCTGGTCGTCCTCCGGCACGCGAGCACCCTCTAGCGCCACCGCGCGGGCAAGCCGGGCGTAACGCAATTCGAGATCCTTGAAACGCATGTACGCGCTGATCGTGACGAAGAGAAACGCGATGATGAACGCGTATTCGAGGAGGTCGGCGCCGCGGCCGATTCCCAGCCAGTGCGCGACCACCGTGGTGTCGTCGGGCCGCACGATCGCGTAAATCGCTGCAACGACGAACAATATGAAGCCGACCTTCACCCACGCCTTGGCTTGCGGCTTGCGACGCGAACGGAGCAGATACACGAGCAGTAAGACGATCGAGAGGATCAAGAGCGCCTGGAACCAATTCATTTGCGCATCCTTCCGCGCAGAAACCCGTCGATGATGATGTTGATGCCGTTGATGAGGGGCTGGCCCTTCGACATCGAATAGTCGGTGTAAAGGATCTCGACGGGCTCTTCTGCTACCCGCCAACGGTTTTCAGCGATGACTGCGATGATCTCGCTGGCGTGGCTCATCCCGTTCATGACGAGGTTGAGGCCGTCGGCGACGGTCTTGTTGAATACGCGTAGGCCGTTGTGGGCGTCGGTGAGCCCGAGCTTGCGGCTCGTCGGGCTGAGCTTGGCGATGACGGGGAACAGCACCCGGCGCAGTCTTGGCATCTGTTCTGGCGCGTGCTCGCCGAACCGGGTGCCGACGATGATGTCGAGGTCTTCGGTCCGTAGCCGGTCGATCATGCGGACGACGTCCTTGACGCGGTGCTGACCATCGGCGTCGAACGTCGCGAAGACCGCGGCTCCCGGCTGACCCCTTGCGTACTCGACGCCCGTTTGGATGGCGGCCCCCTGGCCGAGGTTCACGGGATGGCTAACGACGTGAGCGCCTGCCTTCAGAGCGAGTTCACCCGTGTCGTCCGGGCTGCCGTCGTCCACGCACACCACGTGAGTGAACACCGAGCGAACGTCGGCTACGACGTCGGCTATGACGCTCGCCTCGTTGTATGCGGGGATGATGATCCACACGTCTCGGTGGCCGTCTGGGATGTCTGGGTTGCTGATGGCGCCCAAATTACACGCTCATTCCTGCGGATTCCTGCACAGAGCAACCAGGTGTACGGCGATTCCGACCAACGGTCCGCACAGGAGGGCGACGACGGTGCGGGTCTCCAGGTTCGTCGGGAGCAGCAGCAACAGCGTCGATGCCAAGGTGGCTCCGATCCAACCCGCCGCATACGAGCGGTGCAGTGCGGCCGCGACCGTCGCCGCGCCAGTCAGGGTGAGCAGGGCGATGGCGATGGCGGCCGTCGTCAGCCATGCGAGCAGCGCGCCACTGGCCAGGTAGGCCGGCCCGAACGCCACACGCAGCAGCCACGGCCCGAGCAAGCCTGCGACGGCCACCGCGACGATGCCGAGCCCCGACACCACGAGCACCGGCGCCAGGAGCGCCCGCAGTCGATGTCCGCGGTGGTCGACGAAGTAGGCGATCAGGTTGCCCTGCATCGCGGTCAGAGGAACGAGCAGCGGGGCCCGGGTCAGGGTCGCGGCGAGGATGACGACGCCGCCCGCCGCGCCGAGGTCCGTCGACGTCGCCTTCAAGAGCACCGGAAAACCCATGATGAGAATGGCACTGGCGCCCGCCGCCGCGATCGAGTGGTACGTACCGCGCAGGAAGGTCATCGTGCTGCCCGGTGTCAACAGCGCGGCGGCCGCTCGCGAGGTGGGCGATGCCACCAGAAGGATCAGCCACGCGATCGAGCCTGCAACCGTCGCCCACAGGTATCCGACCAAGCCCCAGCCGATCAGGAAGGTGGCGATGGCGACGATGACGCGGCCAGTCGCGTCGCCGACGATCAGCGTGCCGTACTCGCCCCATCGGTTGACCCCGGCGAGCACGCCAAGCAGCGTCGCGTGCATGCAGAACCCGGCGATGCCCGCGCTGAGCAAGACCACGCTGAGCAATCGCGATTCGACGAAGACGTGTCCCGCCCACAGCGCGGAGGTGCCAGCAACCGCTAGTGCGGCGACGACGCCGACGAGGATGGCCACCCGCATCGGTCGGGTGTGCGGACCAGTGTCGACGGTCGGAACCCGCTGGGCCTGGCGAACTTCGCGGGTGGATTCCTGCAAGAGGCCGTTCGCAGCTCCGGCGAGGAGCCCGAAGGCTCCCCAGAACACGGCGAAGACGGAGAACCCGGCAGGCTCTAGGTCACGGGCGGCGAGGTAGAGGACGGCGTAGCCGCACAGCGCGCTGACGACCGTCGCGAGGCCAACCCGGATGACGCTGCTCCGGGTGGCCGGCCCCGCTGGGGTCGGGACGGTCGCGCCGCCGTCGGTCACTGCGGACGTGAGGAGCGGTCGGTCACTGCGGACGTGAGGAGCGGTCAGGGGGATGCGGACGTGAGGAGCGGTCAGGGATGAGTGTGAGCTCGGGGACGCGCGTGGAATAGAGCCACGCATCCCACAGCGGGCGCAACGAGTCGTCGGCGTAGTTGGCGGCGAGGCCGGTGAAGTCGTCGGTGAACGCCGTGCCGTGCCGATGACGAGCCGTCCAGTCCTTCAGCAGGCTGAAGAAGTTCTTGTCGCCGATGGTGCGGCGCAACACGTGCAGGGTGAGCGCACCCCGCTTGTAGACCCTGTCGTCGAACATGTCGACTGGCCCCGGATCGGAGAGAAGCAGATCCTGCCGCGAGGCCTTGAGCTTTTGGTGGTAGTACTGGGCGAGGTCGTCGGCGCTGCGACCGCCGGAGTCCTCTGACCACAGCCACTCGGCGTAACAGGCGAACCCTTCGTGCAACCAGATGTCCCGCCAGCGCCGAGCCGTCACCGAATTGCCGAACCACTGGTGCGCCAATTCGTGCGCGATCAGCCGTTCGGCGGTGCGGTGACCGTCGCAGTGGTTGACGCCGAAGATCGAAATGCCCTGTGCCTCTAGCGGAATCTCGAGCGCGTCGTCGGTGACGACGACCGTGTATCCGGTCGACAGGGGGTAGGGGCCGAACAACTTGACGAACAGCTTCATCATGTCGGGCTGCCTGCCGAAGTCGTGGTCGAAGTCCCGTCGAATGCGTGGAGGCAGGGCGGCGTGCATCGGCACTGGCGACTTGGCGAGCCGGTGCGACTCGTACATGCCGATCTGGAGAGTGATCAGGTAGGTCGACGTCGGCTCGGCCAGCTCGTAGGTCCACACCGTCTGCGCCGCTCTGGTACGGCGCGAGACGAGCTCGCCGTTGGCCACCGCTCGGTACGGGTTGTCGGTGCTGATCTGGATCCGGTAGCTCGCCTTGCTGCTGGGGTGGTCGTCGCAGGGGAACCACGACGCGGCGCCGTTGGGTTGACCTGCCACTAGCGCGCCGTTGGTCAGTTCCTCGAAACCGACGTCCCCCCAAAGAGATCGGATCGGCCGGGGCGTACCGGAGTAGCGGACGACGATCGACAGTGCCGCACCGGCAGGTAGATGTGACGGCATCGTGATGTTGAGCTTGCCCTGCGACCGACTGAAGTTCTGCGGACGATGACCGTTGACCGAGACCTTCGAGACCGTCAGGTTCTCGGACAGGTCCAGCGAGAACGTCTTCAGCGAGGCCAGCGTCACCGCGGTAATCGTGGCAGTGCCCGAGAGGCGGTTGATGGAGACCTTGTACTCGAGATCTAGCTCGTAGCGAGACACCCGGTATCCGAAGTTGCCGTTGTTTGGCAGGTACGGGTCGATGACGGGAGTGGACTTGACCTTCTTGGACGACCGAGTCACGCGGCGGATTCTCCAGGCGATGGTCTTGGCGCTTTCTTCTCGGGTGTTTCGCTGCCCTTCTTGCGCAGCGCCTTCCACGGAGCGATGGGATTGCCTTGCCATCGGGTCGATGCGGGAACCTCGTCACCGCGCATCACCAACGACGCGGGCCCGATGGTGGCGCCCGCGCCGATCCTGGCCGCGGGCAGGGCGACGCAGTGCGTGCCGAGCGTCGAACCATCTTCTAGGACAACGGTATCCAACCTCATGATGCGATCGTGGAAGAGGTGGGTCTGCACTACGCAGCCTCGGTTGACGGTGGCGCCCTTGCCGATCGTCACCAGGTCGGCCTCAGGTAGCCAATAGGTTTCGCACCACACACCGCGGCCGATCGACGCCCCGAGGGCGCGTAGCCACAGGTTCATCACCGGTGTGCCACTTGCGGCCCTGGCGAACCACGGTGCCGCGACGGTCTCGACGAACGTGTCGGAGACCTCGTTGCGCCAGACGAACGACGACCACAGCGGATGTTCGACCGCCTTGATACGCCCGACGACGACCCACTTCGCGATGACGGCGATGGCACCAGCCACGGCACCGGCGGCCAGCAGCACGGCACCACTCGCCAAAATCGACCACCGCCAGCCGAATTCGAGTGCGATCAGCTGCAATCCGCCGAGCACCGCCACACCTATGGCAAACGTGACGATCAACGGGACCACCCGGAACGTCTCGACGGTGGCCCGCATCAGCTTGAGCCGCTTGGACGGATGGAACGTGCGAAGGACGTCGGCGGCCGTTGGCTGGCGGCGCAGCCGGATGGGTGGGCTGCCCAGCCACGACGAGCCGGCCTTGGCCTTGTGCGGCGTCGCACTGAGCACGGCCACCAATCCGTCGTCTGGCACTCGTCGCCCGGGTTGGGTGATGCCCGAGTTGCCGAGGAATGCCCGCTTGCCGACGGTGGCCATGGCGACGTGAATCCAGCCGCCGCCGAGTTCGTAGGACGCCACCATGGTGTCGTCGGCGAGGAAGGCGCCATCCTCGACGACGGTGAACTTCGGGGTGAGCAGCGCGGTCGAGATCTCGGTTCCCTTACCGATCTTCGCGCCAAGCAGTCGCAGCCACCACGGGGTCAGAAGGCTCGCGTAGATCGGGAAGAGGTAGTTGCGTGCGGCGTCCATCAGGCGCTCCGTGGCCCACAGCTGCCAACCGACCCGACTGCGCACCGGGTGGTAGCCCTCCTCGAGTCCGAGGGCCAATGTCCGCACCCCGAGAACCGTCAGCGCCGCGTAGACGAGTATCGCGACGATCGTGGCGAGGGGTGTCCAGATCGCGATGGGCGCCAGGGCGGCCTTCGGAGTTGGGGTGTCGCGAATGGCCCAGCCCAGCAACGCAAGTCCAGATCCGAGCGCGACGAGCGGAACCCCGCCGAGAAGCACGGACGTGACGCCGTACATCGCAACCCAGACCGGCGCGCGACGTGGTCGCTCATCTGGCCACGGGTGGCGGGCCTTGCCCGACTTCATCGCGGGCGAGCCCTTCCAGTACTGGCCTGCCTTGACCTTGCCAACCACTCCCGAACCAGGAGCGACGTCGGCGTTCTTGCCGATGGTCGCGCCCGGCAGCAACGTCGTGCGCGCGCCGATCGTGGCGTCGTTGCCCACTGCGATGGGGCCCACGTGGAAGTGGTCGCCGTCGATCCAGTGGCCGGTGAGGTCGACCTCCGGTTCGATCGAGCAGCGATGGCCCAGTGTGAGCATGCCGGTGACCGGCGGTGCGGAGTGCAGGTCGACCCCCTTGCCCACCTTGTTGCCGAGCGCGCGGGCGTAGTACACCAGCCACGGTGCGCCAGCTTGGTTTTCGGCTCCGCTGGCATCCGCGAGCCGTTCGGCGAGCCAGACGCGGAGGTGGACTGCCCCGCCCCGGCGGTAGGTTCCTGGTTCGATGCCCCCGACGAGGAGCCGGGCGCCGAGGACTGCAATGGCCATGCGCCCCAGGGGAGTGACGAAGACCAGGAATCCTGCGAGCACCCACCACCAGCTGACCGGCCGTGCCCACGGCACTAGGTCGAGTGCGACGGCCGTGTTGTTGAGCAGTGCCAGCCACACCATCCACTGCATCCCCGTCAGGGTGGCGAGCGGCAGCGACGCGACGACCTGAGCCAGTTCGGTCCATCTGGATACCGGTTTCACCGAACGGGTTTCGACGACGGGCGGGGGGTCGAGCTCGTCGAGGTAACCGGCGAGCGAGCCCAATCGCGGATGGTCGTAGAGGTCGGCGACGGTCACCTGTGGGTACCTCGCGCGTAGGGCCGCCACGAGTTGGGCAGCCGAAAGCGATCCGCCGCCGAGGACGAAGAAGTCGGCCTCCGGGCCGTCGACCGGCGCGGCGAGCACGTCGCGCCAAAGGGCCGCGACCCAGCCCATGGTGCCGCCCATCTCCGGATCCACGGCGCCCGCACCGCCGTCGACGGGCCACGGCAAGGCGTTCCTATCGACCTTGCCCGACGTGCGTGTGGGCAGCTCGTCGACGACGACGAGTCGAGGTACCAGGGCAGCGGGTAGCGAGTCAGCAAGCGCAGCACGGGCTTTCGTCACGTCGAACTCGGGATCCGCGCTGGCAACGTAGCCGACGAGCAAGGGAGTTCCGCTCGCCGTCCTACGCACCGCCGCAGCTCCGCCGCTGACCCCCGGCAGATTCACCAGTGCCGCGTCGACCTCGCCGAGTTCGATCCGTCGGCCGCCGACCTTCACCTGGTCGTCGGCGCGGCCCTGGAAGTAGAGGCCGTCGGCCTCCAAGCGGACCAGGTCGCCGCTTCGATACGCGCGGGACCATCCCAGGGTCGGCATCGGGGCGTACTTCTCGGCGTCCTTCTCCGGATCAAGGTAACGGGCCAACCCGACGCCGCCGATCACCAATTCGCCGGTCTCGCCGAGCGCGACCTGGTTGCCGTCCTTGTCGACGACCGCGAGATCCCAACCGGGCAGCGGCAGGCCGATCGACACGGGGGAGACGCCGTCCATCTTGGCCAGGCACGCGACGACGGTGGCCTCGGTGGGACCGTAGGTGTTCCACACCTCGCGGCCGTCGACCGCGAGTCGTTCGGCAAGGTCCGGTGGGCAGGCCTCGCCGCCGAAGATCAGCAGTCGAACGGCCTCCAACGCCTCGGCGGGCCAGAGCGCGGCGAGCGTTGGGACCGTCGACACCACCGTGATGTCACGGGAGACCAGCCACGGCCCGAGGTCCATGCCGCTGCGGACGAGCGCGCGCGGAGCGGGGACCAGGCATGCCCCGTGACGCCAGGCCAGCCACATCTCCTCACACGACGCATCGAAGGCGACCGACAACCCGGCGAGCACCCGGTCGCCGGGTCCGAGCGGGTTCTGGGCAAGGAAGATCTCCGCCTCCGCATCGACGAACGCGGCCGCGTTCAAGTGGGTTACCGCGACGCCCTTCGGAGTCCCCGTCGAGCCCGACGTGAAGATGATCCAGGCGTCGTCGCGAATGAGCGGCCTGCCTGCGCGCCAGCCGCGCGACGATCCCGGGCCACGCACCAAGCCCCGCTCGGTGATGATCCCGACGACGGCCGCCTCGCCGAACACCAGCTCGGCGCGCTCGTCGGGATCGTCGGCGTCGACGGGCACATACGCGGCGCCGGCGGCCAGCGCGGACAGGATCGCCACGTAGAGCGCATAGCTGCCGGACGGCATCCGAATGCCGATGCGATCACCGCGCCCGATTCCGCGGGCCGCGAGCCACTCGACGCTGTCCTCGATGTCGTCGATGAGCTCGGCGTACGTGAGCTGGACTTCGCCGTCATCGATGGCGGGCGCGTCGGGATGTCGCTCGGCAGTGGCGTACAGGATGTCGATGAGCGTCCGCTGCGACGGTGCGCGCGACGACAGCAGGTACTGGGCGGGGATGTCGTGCCCGTGCGTGGCTGCCGTCCGCTCGTCGCTCCTCAGGTCCGGGTCCACGTCTACAAACTACTGACCCCGGTATGCGATCCGTTGGCGCCGCACTGAAGATTCATTCGCGCGCCGCGATTCGCATTCCGTTGAACTCTGGCTGATCGCAACCGTCGACGGGCCGACCGGACGTGCCTAGCCTCGCGCTGGTGCGGATCTTCGTGGCTGGTGATGCGGATGACGACGTCAGCGAGCTGACGCCAGGCGGCAGTCCGGTGGTCCGATTCGCGGCACCCGACTTGCAGCGCGCCCAGCGCGACGGTGCGCGTATCCGCGCCGACGGTCGCGAGGTCGCAGCCATCCTCGACGTCGCGGTGGCAGTCCCCGGTGACTATCGATCGGATGGTCACGACCCGACGGTGCGCTACGCAGGAACGGTCGACGGGCTGGCAGGACTCATCGCCGACATCGAGAGGGCCGGCGTCGCCGATGGGGTGACGTTGATACCCGCCGCTGGGCTGCCCCGGCAGGACTTGCGCAGACTCGGGCACGACGTTTTGGCACGGCTCGCCGCTGGCGAGCGGACCAGCGCTTGACCTGTTGGCGTGGCCTTGCCAAGAGCTTGGCCGCAGGGGTCGCCACGTCGAGCGGGGAGGCCGACCCGGTCGCTCGCGGTGCCGCGGCCGACAACCCGGTCTCGTGTCGCGCTGCGCTGTTCGCCACTGACGCCGCGTCCTTCCAGGAATCAGAAGTGTTGCAGGCCGAGGTGTTCGGCTCGTCGAGCATCGTCGTGCGGTGTGCCGATGCCGGCGAGATGAACGCCGTCGCAGCGAAGCTGGAAGGCCAGTCGACCGCGACCATCCATGCCGACGAGTCCGACTACGGTGTCGCAGGCAGGCTGCTGCCCACGCTGGATACGAAGGCCGGACGAATCCTGTTCAACGGCTGGCCAACTGGTGTCGAGGTTGGATACGCAATGGGTGCACGGCGGCCCGTTCCCGGCGACGTCCGACTCGCGTACGACGTCGGTCGGGGCGCGGGCGATCGAGCGGTTCCTCCGGCCGGTTGCCTATCAGGACGTGCCGAAGGCATTGCTGCCAAGTGCGATCAGCGAAGGAAATCAGGACCAGCTCTGGCGTCGCATTGAGGGCCAACTCACTCGAGACTGAAGCCGTTAGCCAGCAGATCGCGAGATTAGACCTCGCCACCCGCACGCCGGAGTCACATCCGTCACTCGCATCGCGGCCAGAAGCCATGGTTCGACGTGCCCGCCTCCGAGCGATTTCTCAGCACCTGGCGGAGTGCGAACGCGGTAGAAACCCCTTATGGCAACGACTTTCGCTTGAAGGGTGGCAATCGGGTCATGGGCCACTGCTACAACAGAGCCGCCGCCTGCAACGTCAGGCTAGGGGAGTATGGCTACACGCGAATGCCAGGCTGGACCACGGGCGTGACCAGGCGACCGGCCGAGAGGAATTCGTCAAGGTTGTCTAGCGTCAGCTTCTCCATGGCGGCGCGCGTTTCGACGGTCCCGCTGCCGACGTGGGGGAGTAGCACGACGTTGTCCATGCTGACCAGGTTCGTCGGCACGCTCGGCTCGTCGGCGAAGACGTCGAGGCCTGCGCCGGCAAGCCTGCCGTCGCGCAGAGCGGCGACGAGGGCCTCCTGGTCTACTACGCTGCCGCGGGCGATGTTGATCAGAAATCCTTCGGCGCCAAGGGCATCGAGCACGGCTTGATCGACCAGCTTCGCCGTGTCGCTCCCACCTGCCGTCGCCACGACGAGGACGTCGGCGCCGCGCGCGAGCTCCACGGGCGAGGAGACGTAGGAGTACTTCGAGCCCGACACCTCGCGCCGATTGTGATAGGAAATCGTGCAGCCGAATGCGCCGAGCCGCTTGGCGATTGCGGTGCCAATCCGACCGAGCCCGAGGATGCCGACCCGGGTGTTGCTGACCTGGCGAGTCAGCGGATAGTTGCCGTCGGCGGCCCAGCGGCCGGCGCGGACGTAGCGATCGGCAGCCGAGAACTGCCGCATCACGTCGATCATCAGGCCCACCGCCGTGTCAGCCACGCAGTCGTTGAGGACGTCCGGCGTATTGCTGACGCCGATCCCGCGTGCGGCAGCGGCGTCGACGTCGGTGGTGTCGTAGCCGACGCCGAAGTTGACCACCGCGCCCAGCCTCGGAAGGGCGGCCATCAAGTCGGCATCGACGCCGGTGCGTCCCGAGGTGACCACCGCGGTGACCTCGTCGCCGTGCTTGGACAGGAAGGTCTGCCGCTCGGGTCCGTCCGGCAGCACGTAAGCCTCGTAGCGGTCGGCAAGCGTCTGCGCCAACGACGGCTTGAGCGGCCCGACCTGAAGCACGGTCCGGGCGTTCGGGGTGTGACGTGCGTTGCCCATGATGCTCACTACGGTACGACGAGCCGCCACCCGATGAGAGGCCAGTCGTTACAGTGCGGTGCGATGACTCATTACCGCTACTGCGTGATCGGCGCTGGGATCGTCGGCCTCTCGACCGCCTACCATCTGCTGCTCGAGGACCCTGCAGCGTCCGTCGTCGTATTGGAGGCGGCGGACGTCGTCGCAACCCATCAGACCGGGCACAACAGCGGCGTCATCCACTCTGGCATCTACTACGAACCGGGCAGCCTCAAGGCAAGGTTCTGCAAGGCGGGGGAGCGCGCGACGAAGGACTTCTGCACCGAACACGGGATCGAGTTCGACGAATGCGGAAAGTTGATCGTGGCCACGGATCCGACGGAGGGCGAGCGCTTGGCCGCGCTGCAGGAACGGGCGGCGATCAACGGCATCGAGTGCAGACCGGTGGATCGCGACGAGCTCGTCGACCTCGAACCGAACGTCACCGGGTTGCGCGCTCTGTATCTGCCGAGGACCGGGATCGTCGACTACCGCAAGATCTGCACCACGCTCGTCGAACTGATTCGCGGCATGGGTGGAGAGTTGCGCACGGGCACGAGGGTCGTGGCGATCGCCGAAGCCGCCGCGAGTGTTTCCGTGCGCGCCGAGGCGAGCGATCTGACGTGCGACCGTCTGGTGGTGTGCGGCGGGCTGCAGGCCGACCGGCTCGCCGAGATGGCCGGGTTGCGCATCGACGTTCAGATCGTCCCGTTCCGTGGCGAGTACTTCCGGCTGCCGGCGGAGCGCGTCGGCTTCGTGAAGCGGCTCATCTACCCGGTGCCGGACCCGGCATTGCCGTTCCTCGGCGTGCACCTGAGCCCGACGATCAACGGCGACATCACCGTCGGGCCGAGTGCCGTCCTCGGCTTGGCGCGCGAAGGTTATCCCAGGTTCTCCTTCGAGGCGCGTGACGTCGCGCGGATGGCAGCCTTCGCGGGCACGTGGCGGGTCGCGAAGGCGAATGTGTCGTTGGGGCTCAAGGAGATTCGCAACTCGCTGTTCAAGGGCAGCTATCTACGGGAGTGTCGAAAGTACACGCCGACGCTGACGAAGGCCGACCTGCTGCCGTATCCGGCGGGCATCCGTGCTCAGGCGGTGCGCAGGGACGGAACCCTGCTGCACGACTTCGTCATCGAACAAACGGCCCGCATGCTGCATGTGCTCAACGCGCCGTCGCCTGCCGCGACCGCCGCACTGCCGATTGGCCGACACCTCGCGGGGCTTGCTCAGTCGAGCGCGTCGTAGAACAGCGTCATGTAGCGCGCCGTGCGTTCGGAGCCCTGAATGCCAGGGCCCATCTTGTTCATCGCGTAGGCAAAGGTGGTGCGACGGTCGGGGTTCATGGTTTCCCACGACCCGCCCCAACCACCCCAGAAGCAGATCTTGCCCTCGGGGATGTACGGAATGGATTCCGGCTTGGGCAATCCGAAGCCCAGTCCCCACCGAATGGGTTGGCCTGCCAGCACTAGGTCCGGCCCGTCGCACTGCACCTCGAAGATCTTCTCGACGGTCTCGGGGCGCAGTAACTGCACCCCGCCAACGGTGCCCCCCAACGATATCGTGGACAGAATTCGCGCAAGCGCCCGTGCGTTCGTGTGACCGTTGGCGGCCCCGATGTCGGCCGCGCGCCACTCGACGGTATTCGCAACTGCGGGGTCGGGCGCCGGGCCGGAAAATGTCTTGACCATCGGCTCGGGCCACTGATCGAACGGCGGAAGACCCTCCATCGGGTCCTCTGGCAGGATCACGTCCGCGATCCGGTCGTGATCTTCGGGCGTGGCACCGATTTGGAAGTCGGCGTCGAGCGGCCCTGCGATCTCCTCGGCGACGAACTGTTTGAGGGTCTTGCCCGTGAGCCTGCGCAGCACCTCGCCGATGAGGTGGCCGTGGTTGAGCGCCTGATAGCCGGACGCGGTGCCCGGCTCCCACCACGGCTCCTGCGCGGCGAGCATCGCGGTCGACTTGTCCCAGTCGAAGATGTCTTCGGGGACGACGGGCTGCTCCCACCCGGACACCCCGGACGAGTGAGACAGTAGGTGTCGAAACTCGATGTGCCGTTTGCCATTTGGGCCGAACTCCGGCCACACGCTCGCCACCGAGGTCGTCGGTTCGATCAGGCCGCGGTCGATCAGCATTAGCCCTGCCAAAGCCGTCACGTTCTTGGTGGACGACCACACGTTGACGATGGTGTCCTCGGTCCACGGCCGGGTCTTCGCCGCGTCGGCGTGACCGCCCCACATGTCGACGACGGTCTCGCCGTCGATGTCTATCGCGATGGCGGCGCCGCACTCTCCGCCGGTGGTGATCTCGTCGGCCAGCGCCTCGGCAACCTTGTCGAAGCGCTTGTCCCAGTGTCCGTGAACTACGTCCGATTCCCGGGTCACTTCGTTCCCACCCTCCGAATGTCGTCCATGCCTCCATCATGCGTCCGACGAGGCGTGACGCGAAGCTTCTTGCGCGAGTTGGGTGCGAGTGCTCACTGAAAGCTTGGCGAAGACGTGTGCGAGGTGGGACTGCACGGTGCGCGGCGAGATGAACATTCGCGCGGCGACGTCCTTGTTGGTCAGGCCCTCGGCGACCAGTCGGACGACGTCGAGTTCGGCAGGCGTCAACGAGTCCCAGCCGGTCGACGGACGGTTTCGCTGGCCGCGGCGACGCAAGGCGTAGGCGATCGCCTCTTCGGTGGACATCGCTGCGCCCTGCGCCCATGCAGCGTCGAAGTCGTTGGCGGGCATGCTGCTTCGCAGCTTCTCGACGCAAGCTTGATGGCTCGAGTCGTACACCTTGAATCGCACCACTTTGTGTCGTTGCCGGAAGCGCTCGGCGACGCCGAGGTAGCGCGCAGCTTCCTCGTGATCGCCGGACTCGGCGACCAGGCCGGCGAGCGCCTCGAAGGTATCGGGAGTCGACAGGTAGGCCCCGGTATCGGCTGCACAAGCCAGCGCGTCACGCGCGTCGCGGTCGCCTTCCGCCCGCCGGCCGTCGGCGAATCCAATCCGCGCGCGGACCGTCAGGGCTTGGGTCCTGTGCCAGCCGGTCGCCACGGAGACGGACTCGTCGGCCAGACGGCGAGCCGCGACGAGGTCACCGGTCAATAGCGCGATAACAGGCGTCGAGAAGGCGCGCTGCGCGGCGGCGGCGGCATCGAGGTTGGCGCTGAGGTATGGCCAGGCCGCATCGCTCGTATCCTTGGCGGCGCGAATCTCACCCTCGACCAGGTCCGCCTGGGTCAACGCGACGGTACCGAGTGCTGCGAACCAGTCATTGAGTTCAGCGCCTGCCGCGACGGTCGCATGCCCCACCTCTCGGGCAGCGGTTGCGTCGCCCTGGTAGCCGAGCGAGTTGCCAAGGCCCATCAGCGTGATGACCTTCCTCACCGAGTCGCGGGTCGTGTCGCACTCCATCGCCACGGCACGGAACATTTCGACGGCGAGTTCAACCTCGCCCTGCATCAGGTATGCATAGCCGATGCAAAATCGACATTGACGTGCGGAGGATCGGTTGCCGATGGCATCCGCGAGGTGCAGTCCTTCCTCGCCAGCGGCGCGGGCCGTCACCGGGTGACCCGTCTGGACCGCGGCGTTGGCCTGCCAACTCAACATCTCACTCAACCTCCATGGATCGCCCAACGCCCGGGCCATGCCGATCGCCTCGGCGAAGTAGGTCGAGGCACGCCCGGCGTCGTAGCGCTGTCCTGCCGTGAAACCGCACGTCGCCAAGGCTCGTGCGAGCAGTGGAGCGTCATCCAGGTCGCGTGCGATCGCCAGTGCCTGCTCGGCGAGCGACATTCCCGTCGTCGCCCCGAGCCAACACATCAGCATGGCGTCGTCGGCAATCGCGCGGGCGAGCACTGCCGTGTCGACGTCGTTCGTGTCGGATTCGAGGGTGAGGTCGATCCAGGCCTGCCCCTCCCGCAAATGCCCTCGTTCAATCCACAGCGGCTGAAGCGACGACGCCAACGACATCGCGGCTTGAAGATTTCCTTGCTCTAGGCACCAGCCGAATGCGCTTCTGAGATTGTCGATTTCGACGCTGAGTTGTTCGAGCAACAACTCTGGGTCCTTGCCTGCGGGCGATTCGAGCGTCGCAGCCATTGAGATGTAGTGGTCCCGGTGGTGCGTTCGGACGTCGTCCGCCCCACCCGACTCCACCAGCTTCTCCAGCGCGTACTGCCGCACGGTTTCCAGCAGCCGGTATCGCGTCCCATCGGCGCCGCCCTCAGCGACGACGAGTGACTTCTCGACCAGCAGCGTCAGTTGATCGAGCACCTGGTATCGCTGCATCACGCGGGGATCAGAGACGGCGTGCGCCGCGTCGAGGTCGAATCCGCCGACGAAGACGGCCAAGCGCCGGAACATGATTCGCTCTGGCTCGGAAAGCAGCGCATGTGACCAGTCGACGGAGGCCCGCAGCGTCTGCTGCCGGCGAACGACGGTGCGGGCGCCACCGGTGAGCAGGCGGAACCGGTCGTGGAGGCTGTCGACGATGTCGCTCACCGAGAGGGCGCGGATGCGCGCAGCGGCAAGCTCGATCGCAAGCGGCAACCCGTCGAGGCGGCGACAGATCTCGGTCACCGCGTCGACGTTGGCATCCGTCACGCGGAAGCCCGGCCGAACCCGGGCGGCGCGATCCTCGAAGAGTTCGAGCGCCTCGTCGGACAACGGCAATGACGGCACGCCCCATGTCACCTCGCCCGCCACGCCAAGCGGTTCGCGGCTCGTCGTCAACAGCGTCAGACCGGCGCAAGGACTCACCAACTCAGCGACGAGACTCGCGCTGGCCTCCAGGAGATGTTCGCAATTGTCGAGTACCAGAAGTAGTTCGCGACCGGACAGGAATCGATGAAGACCGTCCAACGTCGAGCTGCCGGGTTGATCGGTCAGCCCAAGCGCGCGCGCCACGGTAGTCGGCACGAGTTCGGGCACGGATATCGGGGCCAGGTCGACATACCAAGCGCCGCCTGGAAAATCGCTCGCCGTCTGGCTCATCACTTGGACGGCCAGCCGCGTCTTGCCCGTTCCACCTACACCGGTCAACGTGACTAGGCGGTTACCGGTGAGCAGTTCGCATACTTCGGCGATCTCCTTGCGCCGTCCCACGAAGCTCGTCAGCTGAACTGGAAGATTATGAGTGGCAACCGAATTGATGGTGCGCAACGTCGGAAACCCGCCGCGCAGTTCGGGGTGACAAAGCTGCACGACCCGTTCGGGGCGAGGTAGATCACGAAGGGGATGGGTGCCCAGATCCTCGAACGTGACGCCGTTCGGAAGTTGGTCCAGAACAAGGCTTGCCGTGGCTCCAGACAGGAGTGTCTGACCGCCGTGGCCGAGGTCGCGCAGCCGCGCCGTCCGGTTGATCGTCGGACCGATGTAGTTGCCCTCGTCTCGCAGCTGGACTTCGCCAGTGTGCATCCCAATGCGGAGCTTGATCGGGTCAAGTGACGCGCGTTGCAGGTCCAGCGCGCAAGCAACGGCATTGGAGGCGCGCGCGAACGCGATGACGAAACTGTCACCCTCGCCCTGTTCGACGGGGCGGACGCCGGAGTGCCTTGCGATTGCATCGGCGATCGTCTCGTCAAGGCGGCCGACGGCATCGCTCATGACTTCGGGCTGGCTCTCCCAGAGCCGCGTCGAACCCTCGACGTCAGCCAGCAGCAGCGTCACTGTTCCGGTCGGTAGCTCGATCACGCCTACGTCGCTCCAGTCGGTTTCGCTCATGCTAGCCAGAATGCGGGCCGATCAGGCAGGAAACATCAGCCAAATGGCCCATGCCCGCGCGGCGCGTGACCAGCGGAAATTGGGTGATCTGGCCGATGTCGACGCGGCGTGCAGCACCGCATAGTCGGATTCATGACCACGACGGCGCAGCCCAAGAGCATCTTCGAATCCGACCTTCCCGCGTTGGACTACGGCGACGGCCTAGACCCCGAAAGGGCTCACCGAGTGATCCGGGAGGCCCGCAAGCAGGCGCCGATCGCATTCGGCCCGTACGGCCCCGAGCTGCTCGACTACGACAACGCACGGATGATACTGCGCGACAACAGGTTTGCGATGCCGAAGGGCGTTAGCCTGGCGGCGCAGGGCATCACGTCGGGGCCGGTGTGGGATCGCGTCGGCCGTTTGCTGATCGGGCTCGGCGACGCCGAACATCAACGGCTTCGTCGACTCGTCGCACGGGCATTCACTCCGAGGGCGGCGGACCGGATGCGTGCCGCTTGCGTCGAGGTGATCGACACCCTCGTGGACCCGGTCGCCGAGGTCGGCCACTGTGACTTCGTCGCCGACGTCGCCACTCACTACCCGATCCCCATCATCTGCGAGCTACTCGGTGCGCCGAGGGACGACTGGCAGCTGTTCTCCCGCTGGGCGGCCAACATCAGCAAGGCCTTCGGCGGAAACGTCGCCGAAAACGAGGCCGCGATCCTCGAGTCCTGGACGGCACTCGACGCCTACCTCGAGCGCCTGATCGAAAGCCGACGCAATTCGCTGGGTGACGACCTGATCTCCGACCTGCTCCGGATCGAATCCGATGACGACCGGCTCAGCCACGACGAGCTGCGCAACCTTGCCCTGATCCTGCTCAATGCGGGTACCGACACGACGCGCAACCAGTTGGCCGCCGCCGTGCACGCGTTCGCCGACCATCCCGACCAGTGGGCATTGCTGGCCGGGCGGCCGGACCTCGCGCACGCCGCGGTCGAGGAGGTCATACGGCACTCGCCGGTGATCTTCAACGCGATCCGCCAAGCGACCGAAGACGTCGAGCTGGGAGGAGTGCTCATTCCCGCGGGGACGTACGTCATGGCCAACACGGCGGCGGCCAATCGAGACCCGGCGCGTTACGAAGAGCCCGAGCGCCTCGACATCACTCGCAACGACCCGCCAGCCACCCTGACGTTTGGTGGGGGAATGCACTATTGCCTCGGCGCGCATCTGGCCAGAGTCGAGCTTGCCGAGGCGTTGACAGTGCTTTCGCGCCGCATGCCCAACCTGCGGCGCACGGGTCCGTCGCCGTGGAAGTCGCTCTTCGAGATATCGGGTCCGACAACCCTTCCCATCGCATTCGACGCGTGCCTAGCCTAGGTCGATGGACCGTGCGCTCATCCACGCCGCTACGGCGCAGGAGCGTCGAAAGATCGCCGATCTTCTCGACGAACTCGATGAGGCGCAGTTGGCGACGCAGACCCTCGGTGCGGGCTGGGACGTCAAGACCATGGGTGCCCACCTGGTGAGCACGCTTGCCGACGGCATCCTCCGGATGACGCTGCTGGCCGCTCGGCGACGTGGGAATTCGGATGTGGCGCAGGACGAAATGGCCCGCCGCTGGGCGCTTCTTCCGACACCCGAGATCACGGCGCGTCTCCGTGAATTGGCCGACGGCAGTTATTTCCGGCCACCGCCAGCCGCGCCGGGGGTACTCACCGAGATCCTCGTGCACGGTGGAGACATCCGCATTCCGCTCGGCCTGCCCTTCGAGCCCGATCCGCAGCTGACTGCGGCGGCGCTGGACTTCCTGACCGGCCCGGTGCCGATCGGCTTCATGCCGTTGGGCCGGCTTCGAGGGCTTCGCGTCCACGCCACCGACCTGAATCGAACGTGGCGTTACGGTGCTGAAGTCCGTGGCGCGGCTGCCGCACTGATGATGGCCGTGGTCGGACGCACCGCGGTGTTCGACCAGCTCGACGGACCTGGGTTGCCGCTGCTTCGCCGACGGATATCGGCCTGACGCGCAGCAAGGAATAAGGTGTTCCGATGACCACAGTCTCGTCGGAAATCCAATCAACACTGCCGAACGGACAGAACCTCGACGCCGCGCTCGCCGAGGGTGCCCACGCCTACGAACTCGACCGCAAGCACGTGTTCCACTCGTGGTCTGCGCAGGGGCCGCTCAAACCGATGACGATCGTCGCGTCGGATGGCTCCTACGTCTGGGACGGCGACGGCAACAAGCTACTCGACTTCTCTTCGCAGCTGGTGTTCACCAACATCGGCCATCAGCATCCGAAAGTCGTTGCGGCCATTGCCGAACAGGCCGCCAAATTGTGTACCGTCGCACCCCAGCACGTCAACGCCGCGCGCTCCGAAGCCGCGCGATTGGTCGCCGAGCGCACCCCCGGTGACCTCAACCGGGTGTTCTTCACCAACGGTGGCGCCGACGCCGTCGAGCACGCCGTGCGGATGGCGCGCCTGCACACCGGCCGTTACAAGGTGCTCTCTCGCTACCGCTCGTATCACGGCGGCACCGACACCGCGATCAACCTCACCGGCGAGCCCCGCCGCTACCCGAACGACTACGCGAGCAGCGGCGTCGTCCACTTCAATGGCCCGTTCCTGTACCGCTCGTCGTTCCACGCGGAGAACGAGCAGCAGGAATGCGAGCGGGCGCTCGACTACCTCGAGCGCCTCATTCAGCACGAGGGGCCCGCGTCGTTCGCCGCCATCATCCTCGAGTCCGTCCCAGGCACCGCAGGCATCATGGTGCCGCCGCCCGGCTACATGGCAGGCGTGCGCGAGATCTGCGACAAGTACGGCATGATGTTCATCGCCGACGAAGTGATGGCAGGCTTCGGCAGGACCGGAAAGTGGTTCGCCATAGAGCATTTCGACGTCATCCCAGATCTGATGACCTTCGCCAAGGGCGTTACGTCCGGCTACGTTCCGCTCGGTGGCGTGGCGATCAGCGACAAGGTCTACGCCAGCTTCGTCGATCGCGCCTATCCCGGCGGCCTCACCTACTCCGGCCATCCGCTCGCGTGTGCCGCCGCCGTGGCGACCATCAACGCGATGGAGGACGAGGGCATGGTGGCCAACGCCCTTCGGATCGGCAACGACGTCCTCGGTCCGGGACTCGCCGAGCTCGCCAAGCGGCACCCCTGCGTCGGCGAGACCCGCGGCCTCGGTGTCTTCCAGGCGATCGAGCTCGTGGCCAACCCGCAGACGCGCGAACCGCTCGCTCCCTACGGCGGCTCGAGTCCGGCGATGAACGAGGTGATCGCGGCGTGCAAGGCAAACGGACTGCTGCCGTTCGCCAACTTCAACCGCATCCATGCCGTGCCTGCGTGCAACGTCACCGATGACGAGGTGGCCGAAGGCTTGCGGGCTCTCGACGCTGCGCTGACGGTGGGCGACGGGTACGTCACGACCTGACCCTCGCCACGAATCGCGTGGGGATCAGGCGCTCGCGGCCCAGTTCTCGCGAAGGCGAGCCAAGCCGTCCGGGGTGAGGCTGCCGAAAAGCCGCACGCGGGCCATGCCGCCGTCGGGATGGATGTCCAAGCGCGCGTCGGTCAGCGGACGGTCCGCATGGACCAGAAAACGGTGCCTGGTGTCGGGCTGCAGCTCGGTGAGCGGCAGGATCTCGAACCACTCGCCCTCGCCGTCGCGTCCGCTCAAGCGCGCCGAACCTGGCGCGTTTCCAACGAAGTAGGACGTGTCGAGCTCGACCGCGTTGAGTACGCCACGGCCCGCCAGACGCACTTGCACCCAGTCGTTTCCGCTATCGCGCCGACGAGACGTCTCCCAGCCCTCGCCCATCGTGCGCGCCACGCCGGGCAGCAGCAAGTTATTTGGCGAACCGTAGAACATGTTGGAGCAGGCCGTGATTCGACCACCGTTCTCCAGCGCGGCCAGATCGATCGTCATGTCGGCGGCGAAGTCGGGATTGAGTAGCCCCTCGCCGTGCACCCGGAAGCGCGCGATGCCGCCGTCGGGGTACATCGACAGCCGTACGTGGGACCACCTGCGAGTCGAGTCGACCTTGAACGGGTTGCGGGTGTCGCCGTTGACGTCGCTGCGGTCGACGATCGTCGTCCATTCGGTCTTCTCCACGAGTTCCTCGACCGCGGGATAGCCGTCCACGAATGCACCCTCGACCGAGATCTGCGGTGGGTAGTTGCCGGTGAACCACGCCGTGTCCACGACGACGCCGCGCACGATCCCCGGCACGCCGAGCCGGACGATCACGCTGTCGTGCGTATCGGCCGTCATGCCTCGCCGCCGCCGCGTCTCCCAGCCGTCGTAAACCTGCCCCTTATGGCCGAACGTGGCGGGCCGGAACTCGGCAGGGGCCGGCGTGATGAGGTTTTCCTTCTCGGCGAACAGATCGTCGTTGGCCCACAGCACGGCTCCACCCGCGGCGCGGGAAGCAAGGTCCGGCAGCGAGAGAAAGTGCGACTGTGCCCGGTTGCGTGCGGAAGGGGTAGTGCTCACTCGGACGAGCCTAGGCGACCCGGCGCGGGCGGATCGGCCACGGCGTTTGTGCATATGGCGCCGCGACACGCAGGTCGCGCGTCGTGAGATGCACACATGGGGTGGTCAGAATCCACGAGATGCCAGGCAATCGTCGGCGGCCAGAAGTCGAAGCGGCCGTCACGGCTCACCAGTTGTGGTAGCCGCCTTCGGGTCCGAGCATGCGCTCTAGGCGGCTGCGGCCGATCTTGGCCAACTCGTTGCGCACCACCTTGCGTTCGGTCTCCAGGTCGTTGTGCATGCGATCGGCGATTGCCGCGAGGACGTCCCCGCAACCGTGGCTGCCGCGGAACATCACGAACTTGAAGCCGAACTTCTCCGAGTAGCTGCGGGCGGCGTCGGTGAGGGCGGCCATCAGAGTGGCGTCGTCATCCCAGATCGCGCAAAGCTCGGCCTGCGATTTCGCGCTGCCGGGTCGCGTACCGACGTCCGGGCAGGCGTCGATGATCTGGTCGACCACCGCCTCGGGCAGCGAGAACAACAGCGCGTCGGTGCGGCGGAACAGTGCATCGTGGTCCGCGTATGGGCGAGCCTGCGCAAGGTCCTTCGCGAGCGTCACGCTGTTGGCGCACTCGTAGAGCGCGTGTACGACCTTGCGTTCGGGCAGCGCGTTGAATGCGTCCAGGCCGATCCCTTGATGCAACAGCACATCGTCAGGATGGAACGCCTATGGCACGCCGACGTTACTGCGTGTTACGGCAATGAAAAATCAGTGCCGTTCGCCGCTCAATGCCCTGAGGACTTGAACCGTTCCACCGACCGGTTGAGCTCTGCTTCGGCGTCCTCGCGGCCTACCCAGTCGGCGGCCTTCACGAACTTGCCTGGCTCTAGGTCCTTGTAGTGCACGAAGAAGTGCTTGATGGCGTCGAGTTCGAACGTCGACACGTCGCCGAGGTCCTGGATGTGGTCCCAGCGCGGGTCACCGGCCGGGACGCACAGCAGCTTGTCGTCGCCGCCCGCCTCGTCCGTCATCTTGAACATCGCCACGGGCCGCGCCTCGACGATGGCTCCGGGAAACACCGACTCTGGGAGCAGGACCATGGCGTCCAGGGGATCGCCGTCCTCGCCGAGCGTGTTCTCGAAGAATCCGTAGTCGGCCGGGTAGCCCATCGGCGTGTACAGGTAGCGGTCCAGCTTGACGCGGCCTGTCTCGTGGTCAACCTCATACTTGTTGCGCGACCCCTTGGGGATCTCGATGACGACGTCGAACTGCACCGCCGCGGCTCCTTACCTGTTTAACGAAGCGCCTGAGTCGCCGGGTGACGACGCGGGTCAACCTTAAACGAGCGATACGCTGCCCTATACGGGCCTTGCCGTGCAGCCCGGTTTTCGTCGAAGCCCCAGGAGACTCATGCGGCCCACTCAGTGGCGTCGATCCACTCACGCGCTTGTTGGCGTCGCGGTGCTCCTGGTCGTCGCCGGCGTCGTGGTGGCAGCCGCGTACATCACCTCCCGCAGCCCCGCCACCAGCGCGGCGCCTTCAGTCTCGCCACAGCCGGCTGCAGTGACGGCGCACCCCGGTGTCACCCCCGTGCCGGACTCCGCACCCAAGCCGACGCCGGATCGGCTGACCGCCACCTTGGCCCCATTCGTCGCCGATCCCAATCTCGGCGCCCTGACCGGTCGGGTCACCGACGCGATCACCGGAGCACAGCTGTGGGCACAGGGTGCCGACGTCCCCATGCAGCCCGCGTCGACGAACAAGGTCTTGACCGCAGCCGCTGCGCTGTTCACTCTCGACCGCGATGCGCGGCTCACCACGACGGTCGTCGCCGCCGATCAGACCCAGTCACCAGGCTTGGTGGTACTGAAGGGCGGCGGTGACCCGACGCTGTCTGCGGCGCCGGCGGGCAATGCGACCTGGTACCGCGACGCCGCGCGCATCAGCGACCTTGCCGACCAGGTACGCAAGTCCGGGATCACGGTGACGTCCGTCAAGGTCGACGGCAGCGCGTACAGCGGGCCGACCATGGCGCCCGGTTGGGACCCCCTGGACATCCTCAACGGCGACATCGCCCCGATGGAATCGGTCATGCTCGACGGCGGCCGTACCCAGCCTGTCAGCGTCGACTCGTGGCGGTCCAACACGCCCGCGCTCGATGCTGGCCGGGCACTGGCCACGGCCCTGCGCGTCGACCCGGCTGCGGTGTCCTTCGTCCCCGGCCCGTTGACCAACGGCAAGGAGATCGCCTCCGTGCAGTCGCCGCCGTTGATCATGCGGTTGCAACAGATGATGAACGACTCCGACAACGTGGTGGCCGAGTCCATCGGCCGCGAGGTCGCGGCCGCACTGAACGCTCCCGAGAGCTTCGACGGCGCAGTGCGATCGGTGCTCGGCCAGCTTGCCGCGGCAGGTGTCGACACACGCGGCGCCACCCTGTTCGACTCCAGCGGACTCTCGATCAACGATCGGCTGACGGCCTTGACGCTCGACGGCGTCGTCAACGCCGCATCGGGAGGCGACGAGCCGAAGCTACGTCCGCTGGTTGACCTGCTGCCGATCGCAGGGGGCAGCGGCACGCTATCCAATCGCTATCTCGACACCGACGCGGGCAAGGCTGCCGCTGGCTTCCTGCGCGCCAAGACCGGCTCGTTGACCGGCACCAACGCGCTCGCAGGAATCGTCACGGACGCGAGCGGTCGCGTGCTGACGTTCGCGCTGATCTCCAACAATGCGGGCCCCACCGGTCGCACGGCGATCGACGCGCTCGCGGCATCGCTGCGTTCCTGCGGATGTGCCGCGTGAGCGCCTCCCCGACCATCGGCTCCACCGTCGACTGGGAGTTCGCCGCGACAGTGGGCGCGAAGCTCACGCGGCCCGCACCGCCGACGTCGGACTACACGCGCCGCCAAGCCATCGATCAGCTGTCGGAGTTCGCGCGCAAGGCCGAGAAGCCGGTCAGGGAGGTCACCGGTCTCAACGAGGGTGCCGCCGTCAGTGAGGCCCGCGTCATCGATCGCAACGAATGGGTCCGTGCCGCAACGGAATCGATGCGGGCGATGACCGGAGGCGCAAAGGGTGAGTCCAGCAAGTCTGCCGGATTCATCACCGGCCGCGTCACCGGGGTGCAGACCGGCGCGGTGCTCGCGTTCATCTCGTCGGGGATCCTCGGGCAGTACGACCCGTTCGCGCGCAACGGTGGCGAGCTATTGCTCGTCTATCCGAACGTCATCGCCGTGGAGCGGCAACTACGGGTCAGTCCCGCCGACTTCCGCCTCTGGGTGTGCCTTCACGAGGTCACCCACCGGGTGCAGTTCCGGGCCAATCCCTGGCTGGCAGAACACATGTCGCAGTCGCTGGCCACCATCACCGATGACTCGAACCAGGACGTCGCCGAGGTGATCGGCAGACTTGGTGAGTTCGTCCGACAGAAACGGGATGGCTCGCAAGGGAATTCGGACGGCGTCATCGGCGTCATCCGGGCCATGCAATCCGAACCGCAGCGCAAGGCGCTCGATCAACTGCTGATGCTCGGCACACTGCTCGAGGGTCACGCCGAACACGTGATGGATGCGGTGGGGCCGAAGGTGGTGCCGTCGGTGGCCACCATCAGACGCCGGTTCGACGAACGGCGACAACACAAGCAGCCGCCTCTGCAACGGTTGATACGAACGTTGTTGGGCTTCGACGCCAAGCTCAGCCAATACACCCGCGGAAAGGCCTTCGTCGACGACGTAGTGGCCAAGGTGGGCATGAAGCGGTTCAATGCCGTGTGGTCGAGCCCCGAAACGCTGCCTCTGACAACCGAAGTCGACGAACCTCAGCGATGGATCGACCGGGTTCTGTAGCGACGCTGACCAAGGCGGTCGCCGACTTCGACACCTCGTACACGACTGGTGACGCGCGCTGGTGCGTCGCGCTGTCCGGTGGCGCGGACTCGCTTGCGCTCACCGCCGTCGCCGCGCGCGTCCGCCCCACCGTCGCGCTGATCGTCGACCATGGCCTACAGCCAGGCTCACGGGAGACTGCGAACACTGCCCGCGGGCAAGCCCTGAGCCTGGGATGTGTTGATGCGCAGGTGCTTTGCGTCGAGGTCGGACATTCGGGCGGCCCGGAGGCCGCGGCCCGCAGTGCCAGGTATGCCGCGCTCGACGTGGCCCGTGACGGAGCGTCCGTGCTGCTCGCGCACACCCTCGACGACCAAGCCGAGACGGTGTTGCTCGGACTCGGCCGCGGGTCGGGCCCGCGTTCGATCGCCGGCATGCGGCCGCACGATACGCCGTGGTGTCGTCCGCTGCTCGGCGTGCGTCGTGAGGTGACCCGTGCCGCGTGCGAGGAGTTGGGCGTGACCCCATGGCAGGATCCGCACAACGCCGATCCGCGATTCACCCGCGTCCGGCTGCGAGACGAGGTGCTGCCCGCGTTGGAGGACGTCCTCGACGGTGGAGTGGCTGAAGCGTTGGCACGAACGGCCGTCGCGCTGCGCGAAGACGGCGAGGTGCTCGACGACCTTGCTGCGCGAGCGCGGGCGTCGGTGAGCAAAGGCGACGGGCTCGACACGGCGCTCTTGTCGGAGTTGCCTGCTGCCATCAGGCGTCGAGTGATTCGCCGCTGGCTGCTCGACGGTGGCGCCAGCGCGCTATCCGACGTGCAAATCCGTGGCGTCGACCGGTTGGTGACCGACTGGCGTGGGCAGGGCGGTGTAGCGGTGGGTTCACGGAAGCGAAACCAGCGATTGTTCGCGGGCCGCCGCGACGGTGTGCTGACGATGCGCGACGAACCGGTGTGAAACATGGCAGGCTGTTGCGGTGTCTGCGCATCCCGCCGTCGAGCCGTACGAAGGTGACATCAAATCGGTGCTGCTGTCCGAGGACGACATTCAGGCGCGTGTCGCCGAACTTGGCCTGTTGGTCGGTGACGAGTACCGCGAACGAATCGGCGACGGTGGCGAAGATCTGCTGCTCGTCACGGTGCTCAAGGGCGCGGTCATGTTCGTCAGCGACCTTGCTCGTGCCATTCCGCTGCCCACCCAGCTGGAGTTCATGGCCGTCAGCTCATATGGGTCGTCGACGAGTTCGTCCGGCGTCGTGCGCATCCTCAAGGACCTCGACCGCGACATCAACGACCGTGACGTGCTGATCGTCGAGGACATCGTCGACTCGGGCTTGACCCTGTCGTGGCTGCTGCGCAACCTCGCGACCCGTCACCCGAGGTCGCTTCAGGTATGCACCCTGCTGCGCAAGCCCGAGGCCGCGCGCGCCCACGTCGACATCACCTACGTCGGCTTCGAGATCCCGAACGAGTTCGTCGTCGGCTACGGCCTGGACTACGCCGAGCGCTATCGCGACCTGCCCTACATCGGCACACTGCATCCGAAGGTCTACGAGGGCTAGTCGAGCGGCCCCCGGCACGTCCCGCCTCTTCTCGCGTGTAAGGCGTTGGGGCGCAGCAGTTTCAGGGTGGTGGGTCTTCCCCGTTGAGGAAGTCCGTGTCGGCGTGGTGGATGGGGTTTGTTGCCGGTGGTGCGTCCCCTATTGACCATTCCAGTCTTCCGTCGTGGGTGACGGTGGTGGTGGCGTGGCCGTTGGTGACCATTTTGTGGTCGGGTGGGCAGCCGAAGTGCAGGCTGTCGGCATCCGAGCGGCCGTCGGGGTGCCAGTCCGGGGTGTGCATGACCTCGCAGAAATAGCCCGGTTCGGTACAACCCGGCCGGGTGCAGCCCTTGTCCCTAGCGTGGCAGATCATCCGCTGATCGACCGTCGCGATCCGGGTGGACCGCCCGAGGTAGATGGGTCGGTTTGAATGGTCCTCGAACACCGCCAGGTAGTGCACGCTGCGGGCGGCCATCGCGATCAGATCGCGCATCGGCAGGGTCGACCCGCCGCCGGTGCGTGCGGGG